>Ga0209542_10007330_pt1 | contig 21055 bp, 23 predicted proteins | sample RifCSPhighO2_01_FD_184028 | JGI IMG/M metagenome (GOLD analysis project Ga0209542, IMG submission 184028) | Soil microbial communities from Rifle, Colorado - Rifle CSP2_plank highO2_0.1 (SPAdes) (version 2) | ecosystem: Environmental > Terrestrial > Deep subsurface > Rock core/Sediment ... | reverse complement strand
CGCTCTACCAGAATAATAATTTCACCGCTGAAAAAGTGCTGTTTAATATTGCCGGCGGCGGGAACTTAAGCATGTTGGAAGTGGATAAAATCAGCAGGGCAATTTCAGAGCACCACACAAAAGCAAAAATTATTTTCGGCATTTCCAAAGACGGCAAGCTGAACAATAAAATAAAAACAACCTTGCTGATGACGGGCGCGCCGCTTAAAATTGAGAAAGAGCCGAAAACTGCGAAGGTATCCGGGGAAAAGGCAAAAGTTATCAAGGCGAAAGTATCAATGAGGCCGGGTCTCGTTGAGAAAAAAGTTGCCGTTAAAAAACCGGGGAAACAGGCAAAAAAGGCAAAAAAACGCACGCAAAAAGCTGTTATGAAAAAAGAGAAAGCCCCGGTAGCAATGCCCCAATTTGAAAGCGTGCCCGTGTTTTCCAATGCGTATGAGCCGGTTGAAACCGCCCGGAAATTAAGCATTATGGAGCCGGATGGGAAAAAGGCCATCCGCCGCACGGCCTTGGAAGCCAAGAAAGCCGAAGAGGTTGAGGAGCGCAAACAATCCGACCAGGAAAAAGAGTGGGAAATCCCGGCATTTTTACGTAAAATTAAAATCAAGTGAGTATGGAAGAAGCAACCGATATTAAAAAAGCCATTATTCCCTTAGCCGGATTGGGCACGCGGTTTTTGCCGTTGTCCATGGTTTTGAGCAAAGAATTTTTCCCGTTGGCCGATAAGCCCATTATCCAGCATATTTTTGAAGAGGTGAAAAATTCGGGCATTAGGGAAATAGTGTTCGTGGTCAGCCCCAAGCAAAAAATGATCATGAATTATTTTAAAAAAAATCCGGAACTGGAAAAATTTTTGGTAAAACGGAAAAAAGACGCCATGCTGGCGGAGTTGAAAGAATTTGAGGCGCTTTTTGAAGATATTTCCATTTCTTTTGTAACCCAAAAAACCCCGCTTGGCGATGGCCACGCTTTGGTGCAGGCGCAAAAAACTATTGCGGACGAGCCGGTGGCCGTTTCGTTCGGGGATGATGTGGTGCATGGCAGCGAACCCGCCCTGGCGCAATTGATGAATATTTTTAAAACCTGCAACGCGCCGGTGGTGGCCTTAAAAAGCTTGCCGCGCGAAATGGTGCCGGCCTATGGCAATGTGGAAGTGGAAAAAATTTCAAGCAATTTGTATAAAATAAAGAAAATCGTTGAAAAGCCGGCCTTGGCTGATGTGAAAAGTAATCTGGTGATTGTGGGGAAATACGTGCTGACACCCCAGGTGTTTACGTATTTGAAAAAGGCGAAGCCGGGAGAAAAAGGGGAAATTATTCTGGGCGAGGTGATTAATAGCATGCTGGACGATGGAAACCCGATTTATGGCTATGAATTGAAAGGGGAGTGGCTGGAATGCGGCGATAAACTGAAATGGATGAAATCGTTTTTATACCTGTCATTGAATGACCCGGTATTCGGGAAAGAGTTGCGGGATTATGTGAAAATGATAAAATGAACCCTATAGAAATTGCTTGCGCAATTTATATATTCAATCGCGCGGTCGGTGCATGAGAATGCGTTCTCCTGCACCTCCCTTGCTCATGATTATGAAAGCAGCGTTTTTTGAGGTTGAAGAATGGGAAAAGGGGCATTTGGTTGATGAACTCCAAAATTTTGAGGTTTCTTTTTTTACGGAAAAATTAACGGCTGAAACGGCGGCACAAGCAAAAGATTGCCAAATTATTTCTGTTTTTACTGACTCCCAGATTACGAAAGAAATTATTGAAAGCCTGCCTGATTTAAAATTAATTGCCACCCGGTCAACCGGTTTTGACCATATTGATTTGCCGGCCGCCAAAGCGCGCGGCATTACGGTTTGCAATGTGCCAACCTACGGCGAGAACACGGTGGCGGAACACACCTTCGCCCTGATTTTGGATTTGTCGCGCAAGGTGCACCAGTCTATTGAGGGCGTGAAAAAAGAAGGCTTTGCCATAAAGGGTTTGCGGGGATTTGACTTGAAAGGAAAAACGATTGGCGTGGTGGGGCTCGGCCATATTGGCCAGCACGTGGCGCGCATTGCTAACGGGTTTGAAATGAGGGTGCTGGGGTTTGATGTAAAGCAAGATAAAAAATTGGCGAAAGGGTTGGGGTTTTCCTATGCCACTTTGGAAGAGTTGTTGGAAAAATCCGATATTGTCACCTTGCATGTGCCGCTGAATGAACATACCAGGCATTTGATAAATGTAAAAAACATAGGCTTGCTAAAAAAGGGGGCATATATTATTAATACCGCCCGCGGGGGATTGGTTGAAACGGGTGCTTTGGTAAAGGCGCTGGATGATGGCATGATCGCCGGCGCAGGTTTGGATGTTTTGGAAGAGGAGTGTTACATCAAGGAAGAGCGGGAACTGCTTTCCGGGCAGCTTCCAAAAACGTGCGACATTTCCGTGTTACTGCAAAACCACGTATTAATGGAACGGGAAAATGTGGTTATCACGCCGCACAACGCGTTTAATTCGGTTGAAGCGCTGGAGAGGATTTTGCAAACAACAGTTGAAAATATTAAAGGGTTTGAGGAAGGAAAATTGGTGAATATTATACAATGATTTACGATTTAATCATTATTGGCGCCGGGCCGGCCGGGGTGGCAGCCGGTGTATATGCTGCGCGGCAGAAACTGAATATTTTAATGGTTTCAAAGGATATTGGCGGCCAGGTTGCCAAAAAAGCGGTGGATATTGAAAACTATCCCGGGTTTGAAAAAATTTCGGGACCGGATTTGGTTGAGCTGTACCAAAAACAGCTGAAGGCTAACGAACTTTCGGTGGTGCTTGATGAAGTGACCGCCATTGAAAAAAAGGAAAACCGGTTTTTTGTTTCGTTAAAATCGGGCGCTATGCATGAAGCAGTGGCAGTAATTAATACCTCGGGCGCCAAGTCAAAATTGATTAACGTGCCGGGCGAAGAAGAATTTGCCGGAAAGGGGGTGAGTTATTGCTCACTTTGCGACGGCCCGGTGTTTAAGAATAAAGATGTGGCGGTGGTGGGCGGGGGAAACAACGGTTTTGAAACGGCACTATTTTTATCAAACTATGTAAAAAGCGTGACGGTGCTGGAGTATGGCGAAACCACCAATGCCGATGCCGAAAACCAGGAACTGGTGGCGAAAAACGCCAATATAAAAGTGATTACCAACGCCAAAATCACGCGCATTGAAGGGAAAATATTTGTAAACGCAGCGTTTTATGAAGACCGGGCAACGGGCTCAGAGCAGAAATTAGATGTAAGCGGCGTGTTCGTGGAAATCGGCTACAGCCCGTCAACCGCGTTTTTGGGGGATTTGGTTGAGCTAAACGATAAAAAAGAGGTGATGTTTAACGTTGAAACATTGGAAACAAAAACGCCTGGCTTGTTTTCGGCGGGGGATTGCAACGTCAGCCGCTACAAGCAAATTGTAATGGCATCGGGCGAAGGCGCCAAAGCAGCCTTGAGCGCGTATAATTATATCAAGAAGAACAAGTAAAAAATACTATGTCCAAAATCCAAGAAATCATTGCCCGGGAGATAAAAGATTCGCGCGGGAAGCCTACGGTGGAGGTGGTTTTAACAACCGGGTTGGGGGAATTTATTGCCAGCTGTCCGAGTGGGGCGTCAACAGGGGCTAATGAAGCTTTGGAATTGCGGGATGATGACAAGCGGGGAGTGAACAAGGCCGTTGCCAATGTAAATGATATTATTGCCCCAAAATTGGTTGGCATGGACCCTTCTAACCAGAAAGAAATTGATGACGTGATGCTAGCGCTGGATGGAACTGAAAATAAATCCAGACTTGGCGCTAATGCCATTTTACCCGTTTCCATGGCGGTGGCGCGGGCAGGGGCGGCTGCTAAAAAAATACCGCTGTACCAGCATCTTTCAGAAATTTCCGGCAACAAAATTGCCATACCTTTGCCCAGTTTTAACATTTTAAATGGAGGCGCGCATGCAAAAAATGAATTGGAACTGCAGGAATTCATGGTGGTGCCCATGAAAAAAACGTTCCAGGAAAATTTGGTGCTGGGCAGTGAAGTATTTAATAAATTAACCAAATTGCTCGAAGAGCTCGGGGATTTGCCAGAAATGGGGGACGAAGGCGGATATGCTCCGGCAATTGCCACCGCAGAGCAGGCGTTACTACTTATTAAAAATGCCATTGGCAGCCATGAAGACGTCAAAATCGCCCTGGATTGCGCCGCTACCGAATTTTACCGTGATGGAAAATATGAGCCACAAGAAGGTATGCAGCTTTCCCGCCAGCAAATGATTGATTTTTATAAAGATTTGGCCGCGCGCTTTCCGATTATTTCCATTGAAGATGCCTTTGCCGAAGAGGATTGGGTTGGTTTCCAAGAAATCCGCAAAGTTTTGCCGGAAGTGATTATTATTGGGGATGACTTAACCACCACCAATGTAAAACGCATTAAAGAGGCTGAAAGCAAAAAAGCCTGCAATGGCATTATAATTAAGGTAAACCAGATTGGAACGGTTTCGGAAACCATTGATGCGGTGAATTTGGCAAAAAGCTACGGGTGGAAAATTATGGTAAGCCACCGAAGCGGCGAAACGATGGACAGCTTCATTGCCGATTTGGCCGTTGGCGTTGGGGCGGATTTTATTAAGACCGGGGCCTACACCAAAGACGTGCGCATCGTAAAATATGATAGATTAATGGCAATTGAACAGGAATTAAATAAAAAATAAATGAGTAAATTATTTTTATTACGGCATTCAAAAAGTAACTGGAATACCCAAAAACGGTTTGCGGGATGGGGGAATAATCCCTTGTCAACAGAAGGCATTGAGCAGGTCAAAGAAGTTGCGCCAAAAGTGGCAAATGAAAAAATCGATGTGATATATTCCAATGGCTTGGTGCGCTGCCTGGAAACCGTGACGAGAGTTTTTGAGCATATCCCCGATAGATATCCCGTGTTTTCATATATTGATGGAGGGAAAATGCAAGAATGGGGAAGATACACCGCTCAGTCGGGCGATGTTCCTGTGTATGTTTCTGACGCATTAAATGAACGATATTATGGCGATTTGCAGGGAGTTCCTCATGAAGAAGTGAGAAAGCAGGTAGGTGAAGAACAAGTGCATTTGTGGAGAAGAAGTTATGACCAGCGTCCGCCAGGAGGAGAATCTATGAAAGATACGTATGAAAGAGTAATGCCGTTTTTTAAAAAACACATCCTCAAAAATTTACAAGAAGGCAAGAATGTTTTGGTTGTTGCCAGTGGCAATAGTTTGCGTTCAATGGTAAAGCATCTTGAAAATATGCCTGATGAAGAAACGGTGAATTTTGAATTGCCATTTGGTGCATTCGTGGCCTACGAATTTGACGGCGGCAATTTTAAAAAGGTACAATAAAGAAAAATTAATTATTATTTTTATGGACGACCAATTACAACCGTCAAGCGCGCAAAATAATCCTACGCCAATTCCGCCAACGCCGGTTACGCCGCCGCCACTGACGCCGCCCGCTCCTCCCGCAGAACTTCCTGTAGAAGAACCGGAGCAGCACGATTGGCGCCCAAAGCCAAAGCTCAATACCAATGCCATTTTTATGGGTGTGGCCGGTTTGGCCATTCTTGGAACCATTGCACTGGCCGTTGCCAGCTTTACTGGCATGGATATGATGTCAGTTTTTAAGCTGGGCAGTTCTTCCACTAAAACAGCCGAGAAAGCCGTGGAATATATTAACACCAATAACCTTGCGGGGCAACCGGTAACGCTGGGCGAAGTTTCCGAGGAAAGCGGATTAGTAAAGTTCAAGGTGCAGATTGGCAGCAATAGTTTTGACAGCTATGCCAGCAAAGATGGTAAATTATTATTTCCAACCGCCATTGATTTGATGGCACCGCCATCAGCGCAATAACCAGTATGGTAATAATCTATTCAACGCCAACGTGCGTGTATTGCAAAACATTAAAAGAATATTTGTCTTCCAAGAATATCCCCTATAAAGAGGTGGATGTTTCGGAAAACGAAAAAGAATTGGAAAAAATGGTGGCCATTTCCGGCCAAATGGGCGTGCCGGTGGTTGAAATAGACGATAATGTCATCGTCGGTTTTGACCGGGAGAAAATAGACGAAATACTTAAGATAAAATAAACAATATACAATACACAATATACAAACAAATTCGAATTTCGAAATTCAAAACTTAGACATTGTTTGTAAATTGTATATTGTAAATTGGAATTTCAATTTTTATGGCAAAGATCGCCATTAATGGCTTCGGTCGCATCGGGCGGCAGGTGTATCGCCGCATAATAGAAAATCATAAAGATTTGCAGGTGGTCGCCATTAACGATTTAACCGACCAAGCAACCCTGCAACACCTGCTGCAACACGATTCAAATTACGGTTTTTTTGGCGGCAGCCTTGACGGGGTTGAAATTTTGGCTGAAAAATCCATTGATAATTTGCCTTGGGAAAAGCTGGGCGTTGATATCGTTTTGGAATGCACCGGCCTTTTCACCTCTGACCAAGATGCGCGAAAACATATAACTTCCGGCGCGAAAAAAGTGATTGTTTCCGCCCCGGGCAAAGATTTGCCGGGTTTTATTTTGGGCGTAAACTCGGATAATTTTGATACGGCAAAGGACGACGTTTTTGACATGGGCAGCTGTACCACCAACTGCCTGGCGCCCATTGCCAAAATATTGCACGAAAACTTCGGCATTGAAAAAGGGTTTATGACCACCGTGCATAGCTATACCAATGACCAGAAAATTTTGGATTTGCCGCACAAAGATTTGCGCCGCTCCAGGGCGGCAGCCATAAATATTATCCCTACCAGTACCGGCGCAGCCAAAGCTATTGGTAAAATGATTCCGGAACTTGATGGGAAGCTGGATGGCATTGCCATGCGCGTGCCAACGCCGGTGGTTTCCGTGATTGACTTGATTGTGGAAGTGGCAAAACCAACCACCAAAGAAGCGGTGAATGAAGCATTTAAAAACGCCGCCGCCAAAAAAGAGTTCAATGGAATTTTCCGGGTGGAAGAAAAACCATTGGTATCCAGCGATTTTAAGGGTGATAGTTATTCTTCTATTGTGGACTCAGAACTGACCATGGTAAATGGAAACATGGTGAAGGTGGTGGGCTGGTACGACAATGAGTGGGGATTTTCTTGCAGATTAGCGGAGTTTGCCCAGTTTGTAGCGGAAAAAATGTAAAATTGTAAAAAAAGAGCCAGGTGCCGAAAGGTACCTGGTTTTTGGTTGGAGGTTATTTACGACGTCGGTCGTATGGGTTCAGGAAGTAGATGTAAAGAAATGTGAGAAAGAAGCCCACGTAAAAGATAGGGGCGAGCGATACGAGAATCACATGCGCTTGATCACTTTCCTCAGATGGTACTCCCTTCACCCACAACACGAAGCCTGTGACGAAGGTTACTAGGCCCAAGATCGCCGCCGCACAAATGAATCCGAAGATATCTATGGGGCTTAGCTTCTGTTTTTTCTCTGATTCTTCCTTTTTCGTTTCCAGTTCATTCATTTTGTTCTCCTGGTTAGTGTTACCGAAGTTCCCGAAGAGCATTGCCTAAGATTATTGCCCATGCCAGCATAAGCACCGCGGCTAGGGCAGCTAAGATGTTTCCAAATCTTAGCCATTTGCCGAATGCTTTTTCATAGTCATCCCCACTAAATACTCTGATAGACGATGGGGTAGGTGAGACTTCCTCAAGTTTTATCAATTGGGATTCCCAGTAGTTGATTCTGTGAGTAGTCAGATTATTGGTGACAAGCCACAAGATTCCCAAAGCGAATCCCAAAATACCTGCCACGGCCTGAAGGCCCGGCGAAGATTGGGCGATTGCAAAGGGAAGACCAATGAAATTCATAAAGATAAACGAGTGGGAACGGGCAAGACGAAGGGCGACTTCGGCGTTGCGGCAAGAGATGGCGCCGGCGTACAGGGTGCGTTGGTCATCATTCATGAAACCTCCTTATGTAATTGGAAAAGGGCTGGTTTGTATTCGTTAAAACTTCTAGCCCAATACTAACATAAAAAAAAAGACCCTGGCAAGCTTGTGCTCACCAGGGCTTATCATTAACAGCAAACGGATGCGTCTTGGCATCGGCATATCTTGGGCTCCGAGAAAGGCTAAGCGGAGGCAAGAATGATCCGACTTTGTTGCCGCCTATGGGGCAATTACAACGTTCCCAGCATTTTCCCAAAAAAGAGGAAGCCGAAGCCGCCTTTTTGGTAATGGTGCTTTCGGGATCTCATGAAGTCCCTTGTAAGGAACGTTTTCCAAGGCCATGCCGCTACTGCTACTGATTTCTTGTGTACGATAATGTTAATGCAAACATTCCGTTTTGTCAAAGTTGTTGTATTTTTTTTGGCATAGTACAATACGTAAATACTCCTTAATTTTGTATGATGGATCAAAAAAATATTGCGTGGTTTCGGGATTTGGGCATCAGTGATGTCGCCTCGGTTGGCGGTAAAAATGCCTCGCTTGGCGAGCTTTATAATAACCTGGTTAAAAAGGGGGTAAATATCCCCAATGGTTTTGCCACCACGTCGGCCGCTTACTTTTATTTTTTGGAAACAACCGGGCTGGGGGGAAAAATAGCCGCCATTTTGAATAACTTTGATTACCATGATTTGCGGGCCCTGGCGCAAAAGGGCAAGCAGGTAAGAAACCTTATCCTGGCTGCCACGCTGCCAAAACAGCTGCAGGAAGAAATTGTGGCTGCGTACCGGGAATTATCACTATCATATAACGAAAAAAATACGGATGTGGCGGTGCGTTCCAGCGCCACGGCTGAAGATTTGCCGGGCGCCAGTTTTGCGGGGCAGCAAGAAACGTTTTTAAATATCACCGGCGAGGCCAATGTTCTTTTGGCGGTGAAAAAATGCTTTGCTTCCTTGTTTACCGACCGCGCCATCGCCTACCGGCAGGAAATGGGGTTTGACCATAAAAAAGTGGGGCTTTCCGCCGGCGTGCAAAAAATGGTGCGCAGCGATGTGGGCGCCGCGGGTGTTATGTTTTCGTGCGACACGGAAAGCGGCTTTGCCGATGTTGTTTTAATTAACGCCAGTTATGGATTAGGTGAAAACGTGGTACTGGGCAGGGTGGAGCCTGACCAGTATTATGTGTTTGAAACAACGCTCAAAACCGGGCATCACCCGATTATTGAAAAAAAATTGGGCACAAAATTGGTAAAAATGGTGTATACCAATAATGCCAAGCATCCAACGAAAAATATTCCCACGCCTTTGGCCGAGCGCCACCATTTTGTGCTTGCCGACCATGAAATTACCACGCTGGCTTCCTGGTCCATGCTGGTGGAAGAACATTATCAAAAACCCATGGACATGGAATGGGCCAAAGATGGAAAAGACGGCCAGCTTTATATTGTGCAAGCCCGCCCTGAAACCGTGCAAAGTAAGCGAAACCACTTGATTTTAGAAGACTACGTAATTGATAAATCACAAACCACAAATCACAAATTACAACCCCTGGTGCAGGGCATGAGCGTTGGTTCAAAAATCGGCAACGGTAAAGCACACGTTATTTTAAGCGCCAAAGATATTAGCAAATTTAAAAAGGGGGAAGTGTTGGTAACGGGCATGACTGATCCGGATTGGGTGCCGGCCATGAAGCTTGCCAGCGCTATTATAACCGACCAGGGCGGGCGGACGGCGCACGCGGCTATTGTTAGCCGGGAACTTGGTATTCCGTGCCTGGTAGGCGCCGGTAACGCCACCAAGGTATTAAAAACCGGGGAAGAGGTAACGCTAGACTGTTCCCAGGGAGAACACGCCATGGTATACAAGGGCATTATTCCTTTTGTAATCAACAAAACGGATATTTCAAAACTGCAAAAGCCAAAAACGAAGATAGAAATGAATTTGGCAGACCCTTCCCAAGCATTTGCCTTAAGTTTTATTCCCAATGATGGCGTTGGCCTGGTGCGCGAAGAACTGATTATTGCCAACACCATTAAAATCCACCCCAACGCGCTGATTAATTACACAACGCTGCCGGACAAGCTGAAGAAACAGATTGATGCGCTGACTCTTGGATATGAAAATAAGGCAGATTTTTACGTGAACAAATTGGCCGAAGGCATTGGAAAAATCGGCGCGGCGTTTTACCCAAAACAAGTTATTGTGCGATTTTCCGATTTCCGGACAAACGAATACCGCGGTTTGGTGGGCGGGGAACTGTATGAAGCTGAAGATGAAAGAAATCCCATGATTGGCCTGCGTGGCGCTTCACGCTATTACCACGAAAGTTTCAAGCAGGCGTTTATGCTGGAATGCCAGGCCATCAAAAAAGTGCGGGAAGAATTTGGTATTGATAACGTGCAGGTGATGGTGCCATTCTGCCGCACCGTGGAAGAAGGCAAAAAAGTGCTGGAAGTGATGGCACAGGCTGGCCTTCAGCCGGCAAATAGCAAGGGGCAAATAGCCAATAGTGACCATTTGCCATTAGCTACAAGCCCTAAGCCGCTCAAGGTTTTTGTTATGTGTGAAATCCCGGCCAATGTCATTCTGGCAGACGAATTTTTGGAAATTTTTGACGGGTTTTCTATCGGTTCAAACGATTTGACGCAGCTTGCTTTGGGCCTTGACCGTGACAATTCACAAATTGCGGCGGTGGGTAATGAAAAAAATGAAGCGGTTAAACAGTTAATCAAAACCGCCGTTGCTGCCTGCAAAGCCGCCGGGAAATATTCTGGCATTTGCGGCCAGGGCCCATCGGATTTTCCGGACTTCGCCGAATTTTTGGTAGAAACCGGTATTGAAAGCATTTCCCTGAACCCGGACAGTATCATAAAAACCATGATGGTGGTGGCAGAAAAAGAAAAATCATTAGGCGAGAATTAATCTATGGCAGAAAGAGAAATCATTATTATCAAAAATAATTAAATTTTATGGATCCATTGAATAGTCAAATAAATAATCCAAATATGGGAGTCCCTGATGGTACAAAGGTAAAACCGAAAGGAACTCTTATCCTTAGGGGTATACTTTATTCATTTTTAGCTTATTTAAGTACTTTTGTTATCGCGTCGATAGCAGGCATATTTGCAATTATTTTTCTTAGCTATTTGGCTTTTTTAGGAGGATTAGTGACCCTTGTGTTGTTATTTGTTTTTTCTCAAGTATTACCGTTTGCAGTTATTAATACTCTCATTCTTCTAATAGTAAAAAATCCCTTTGTTAAAAAGGGCGTTCTATTAGGTTACCTATTTATAATTTTAATGCTACTTGGACCTTTTTCTCAATACAATCAAGTTGCTAATAATGCTAATAGGCAAAAGCAATTAGATGCGACTATTTTGAATGGAGTTGCATCAGATTGTAAAAATTTACCTGATATATATGCTCAAGATCAGTGTATATCAACAATTGCGATAAATGTAAGAGACCCTTCGCTTTGTGGTCAAATTAAAGTTGAAACTATAAGCCTTTCTCCTACTACAAGAATACTTAAGGATAATTGTTACCAAATGGTATTTGGTGTTGCTGTCGAAAAAGGAGATGTTTCCTATTGTAATAATTACATAACTGATAATTCTTCAATTTTGAGCTATTGCAAGTTGGTTGTTACTGCTATTGCAAATGGAGACTATTCCTGTAGTCAGGTAAAAGATTATTTGAATCTTCTTGTTTACTGTACAAAAGGAGTAGCGAAAAATGTGAGTTACCAAAAAATGGTAAGTCAGGGTGTTTGGAAAACGTACAGCTGGAATAGCTATACGTTTAGCTATCCTCCTGATTGGCAGGTTGCTGAATATGCTCTCCCAGATGGAGTCATCTCTGGTTTATATTTTAGGCCGTTCTCTGGTTATAGCAGTGATAGTTTTATATCTATTAATATGGCAAATTGCGGGCCAGATGTCACGGGTAAATGTGTTTACTACCACAATACCATGACCATTTATACTCCAAGCCATGATGAAGCTGTCTTAAAAATTTTTGACCAGTTTGTTCAAAAAATTAAGTAGTCAAATTCTTTTATGAAAACCTGGCTTAAAATTTTAATTTCAGTCGTTATTATAGTAATATTGTTATATGCTCTAGGGTATTTCTTTAGTATTTTTTTCACCTCTAATCAAAATACTGTATTTGGTTTTGACGTAAACTCTATTCCAGAAATAACATTGGAAAAAATAAATTTCCAAATTTCTCCAAACGATAGAATTTTAAGCTTTCCCGTATGTACGCCTAGTATTAATGGAAAGCCTCAAGGCGACTACCTTAGCTTTAACACTTCGGCGGGCAATTTCCTTGTAAAGAGAATTTATGTCGGCAATAAAGAAGAAGTTAGTAAATTTATCAATGGTACTGTAGTTCATCTTGCTGATGTGGTACGAGGCTCAAGAGATGGGGATTTAATATCTTCAAACGATAAAGGTGAAGTATATGCATCCTTTGGAGGTAATATTTATAGTATTAATGGTGATGCTGTACTGCCTGTGCTTGGCGATGATGTAATTAATAGTAGTACTTCAAGGTTTGATGCAATTTGTCCATCATATCCAGTATATGCGAATGGCAATTGGTATATTGGAGCATCGTTTTCTCCCAACAAAGGCGTTTTATATATGATAAAAAACGGAAGCATAATGCCGGTGAAAGGAATTGAAAAATTTGATGATGTTTCTATTTACGCCACGGTTGGATCAGCATTTGTTAAAACAATTAGAACTATTCCTGGACTTTGTGGGAATTTTGAACCTTGTAGCACTTTTGATATGTACAGTCTCGATGGAGATGAGGCAACCCCGATTTCTATTAACGGTGGAATTGGTCCTTGGAAAATTGATAAAAGAAACTATGTATATGCTTGGGGGGAAGGAGTAGGCCTATTCATTTTTAAAGACAATAAGCCAGTTGGTAAAATAAATGCCCCAACGATGCGCAGCCCTAATATGTATAGTGATGGAAAAAATACCTATATTTTTGATGCTAATCAAGCCGACAGTATAGTTTATAAAATTAACATTCCTCAATAGTTTAATTTTTATGTTTGACATCATTACCTTCGGTTCGGCTACTCAGGATTTGATTTTAAAGCCGAGGCACGTTACTTCGCTGCACTACGAAAAAGCCCAAGGCCAAAAAGAGGTTTGTTTTCCCATGGGTTCAAAAATAGAAATTGAAGACATTTTATTCAATTCCGGCGGCGGGGGGACGAATACGGCCGCCACGTTTGCTTTGCAGGGGTTTAAAACCGCGTTTTGCGGAACGGTTGGCAATGACGTTTCCGGAGAGGAAATCATCAATGAATTAAAAAGGTTTAAAATCAACACCAGGCTGGTGCAACGGACGGATGAAAAAAGGACCAACCACTCCATTGTTATTTTAAACTCCGGTTTGGACCGGACTATTCTGGCCTACCGCGGCGCCGCGGAGATTATGGAACAGAAACGCATCCCATTTGGCAGGCTGCAAACCCATTGGCTGTATTTGGCGCCCCTTTCAGGTTTATTGTGCGACAACTTTGAAGCGTTGGTGAACTTTGCTTTTACCGAAAAAATAAAAATTGCGGTTAATCCCGGTATTGCCCAGTTTTCGCTGCCGAGGTTTGGCGAGATTGTCAAAAAAATTGACGTGATATTTTTAAACCAGGAAGAAGCAAGTTTCCTGACAAAAATTTCTTTTGAAAAAGAGCGTGAAATTTTCAAGAAGCTTGATGATATGTGCCCGGGCATTGTGGTGATGACCAAAGGCGGGGAAGGGGTGGCGGCAAGCGATGGCAAGCATATTTACAGCGCAGTGCCGCCGGCAAATCGGAACATTGTGGATACCACCGGAGCGGGTGATTCGTTTGCCTCCGGGTTTATCAGTGAATTCATGCGAAGCCATGACATTGAAAAATCCATGCAGCTTGGCATGGGAAACTCGGTGGGCTGCCTTTCAGAAATCGGCGCCAAAAACGGATTATTGAAAAAAGGCCAGGAATTTGAGAGAGTGGAGGTGAAAAAAGAACCCATTATATAACATGAAAACACTAAAATATTATTTTAAAAAGGCAGAGAAGGAGCATTTTGCCATCGGGCAGTTTAATTTTTCGGATTGGTCACAGGTAAAAGGAATTGTGGCCGCGGCGCAATTGCTGAAAAGCCCTATTATTTTGGGAACTTCCGAGGGCGAAAGTAAATTTGTGGGGCTGCAAGAAGCGGTTGCCATGCGCAATGTATTGCGGAAAAAAACCGGCTTGCCCATTTTTTTGAATTTGGACCACGGGAAAAGCTATGACTATATAAAAGAAGCTATTGTGGCGGGGTATGACATGGTACACTTTGACGGCAGCAAACTGCCGCTGGAAGAAAACATAAAAATTTCCAAAAAAGTGGTGGCTGCGGCAAAACGTAAAGGAATTGTGGTTGAAGGCGAAGTGGGCCGCATTGGAACCGACGCCAGCCGCATGTACACCGAAAAATTCCAAATAAAAGAGGAGGATTTGACGCAGGCGCAAGAAGCAATAACGTATTTGAAAAAGGCAAATGTTGACGTGCTGGCAGTTTCGGTGGGCACGTTCCATGGCCTGGATGTAAGTGGCGTAAGCCCCAATTTGCGGCTGGACCGGTTGCGGGAAATCCGCGCCCGGGTTGGAATTCCGTTGGTGCTGCATGGCGGTTCCGGAACACCGGAGGCTGATATTAAAGAAGCAATAAAATTGGGCATCGCCAAAATTAATATTAACACCGAAACACGCCTGGCATTTTCAAACACCCTGCGTAAAAAACTCCAAATTGATACCGCGGAAATCGTGCCGTATAAATATTTGCCGGAAGCCATTCATGCTGTTGAAGAAGTGGTGGGGAAGTATATAAAACTTTTCGGCTCCGAAGGGAAGATGTAGTGCTCTTTACAAACTGGGCTAAATATATTAACATGCTCTCATGATTTCACTTAACGCAAAACCACGCAAAGAATTCGGCAAAAAAACCAACGAAATGCGCTGGAATGGTTTTATTCCGGCGGTGGTGTATGGCCCGGGCGTTGAAAATGCCAACATCCAGGTTGAAGAAAAAGAATTCATCAAAGTACTGCGCAAAGCAGGGGAAAGCTCTTTGGTTGAGCTTTCTATTGAAGGCGCCAAAGAAAAGCGCCCCGTTTTGATTAACGACATCCAAAGGAATCCGGTTACGGATAAAATAATCCACATTGATTTTTTCCAGGCTTCATTGAAGGAAGAAGTTACGGTGGCCGTGCCGTTGGTGTTTGAAGGCGAAGCCCCGGCGGAAAAAGAACTTGGCGGAACCCTTAATAAAAATTTCCTGGAAATTGAAGTGAAGGCTTTGCCCCAGAACTTGCCGCATGAAATAACCGTGGACGTTACCGGCCTGAAAACATTTGAAGACCATATTCTGGTAAAAGATTTGAAAGTGCCGGCTAATGTGGAAATTTTGAAAGGGCCTGAAGAAATTGTGGCTGCTGTACTGCCCGCCCAAAAGGTGGAAGAAGAACTGGCTGTGCCTATTGAAGACAAGATCGATGAAGTTGAAAAGGTGGAGAAGGAAAAGAAAGAAGAGGTGGTGATTGATGAGCCGAAGGAACAAAAGGAAGCCGCCCAGTAATATTGGGCGAGCCTCGCCCAGCAGGGCGGGAAAAGAACGCATAGTATTTTATGCACACAAAGCCCCTTGCAGGGGTTTTTTGTTTAAGGTACAAATAAGAATATACGCCATGCGACTACATGTGCATTTTGTAATGAAAAAATTCCACATACTGTTATTATGCGCCATTGTTTTTATTGCGATGCCCGCCTTTGCCGCGGCCGAAGATTTGGAATCACTGTGCGGTGAAATTTCTTCCTCGCAAAACAGCTGCCAAAATATAAGCACCGCCGAGTGCCAGGCAACGCTGCAAAAATGCGCTAATTACTACGATGCCCAATCGGCCGCCATTGCCAAAGATTTAAGCAAAACCGCAGCCCAAAAAAATACCCTCCAAAACCAGGTTTCAAGCCTGAAGAAAAAAATTACCGGATTGGAATACCAGATAAACCAAGGGACTTTGATGGTGAAAGATTTGACCATCAAAATAACCGATACCCAAAGTTCCATTACTAAAACGTCCGGCAGCATAGAAGATTCCCAACAGCAAATTGCCGCCATTTTGCGTGCCATATATGAAGAAGACCAAAAACCGCTATTCATGGTATTGCTGGATGGGAATTTATCCGATTTTTTCAGTAACGTGGCGTATTTGGAAAGTTTGAATAGCAAAGTTTCCGGGTTGCTGGAAAGCACCACTAATTTAAAGACTTATTTGGAAAACCAGAAAATAAAGATAGACACGGAAAAAGGCCAGGTGCAAAAAACCATCCAAATACAGGCCCTTCAAAAAAAAGAAAACGAACAGAATAAAAAGAAACAGGAAAGCTACTTAAAGCTGACAGAGGCCCAATACCAGCAGCAGCAAAAAGACAAGGCTGCGGCCGATAAAAATGCCGCAGCCATTAAGGCCAGGATTTTTGATGTGATCGGGGTTTCCAAGGCGCCAACGTTTGGCGAAGCCCTGGAAATTGCCAAATATGTTTCCAGTGTAACGGGCGTGCGGCCGGCATTGCTTTTGGCGGTATTGACCCAGGAATCCAATTTGGGCCGCAATGTGGGCCAATGTTATGTGACTGATTATGCAACCGGAAGCGGCACCAACTTGCAAGGAACGGTTTCCAAACAGCGCGTCATGAACCCGAAAACCGTCCCCATCTTTTTGGAATTAACCGCCAGCCTTGGCATGGATGCCAAAAAAACGCCGGTGTCGTGCTGGATTCCGTTGTATTCGAGCGGCGTGCCGTATGGCTGGGGGGGTGCCATGGGACCGGCGCAGTTTATTTCTGCAACCTGGAATTCGTATAAAGGAAAAGTTTCGGACATTGTTGGCGTTACCGCCAATCCGTGGAATATCCGGCACGCGTTTTTGGCATCGGGGTTGTTGCTTAAAGACAATGGCGCCTTAAGCAGCGAATCGGCCGCCGCCGCCAGATATTATTGCGGATATCCGGGCACCAGGTCCGAATGCCGTGCCTATGCCAATTCCGTATTACGTTACGCCAGCGGATACGAGGCTGACATCAAGGCCATCGGAGGGTGATTGTGTTTTTATTTTGATTGTGGTATAAATTAGCAGTGATTCCACTCACGTTAAGGAGGCCGGTCATGCAAGAGTTGATTTCGCTGGGGAAATTTATTGTTCTTTTTATGCTGTTCGGGCTGACCATCGTCGGCGTTGTGCTGCAAGTCAGCACCTGGCGGGACCGCAAAAAAGATGCCAAAGAATCAGAGCGCATCAAGCAACGCGACACGCCATGAACAAAAAAGGCCAGGTGCCAAATGGTACCTGGCTTGTTTTTTTACTTATTTTCTGTTTTCCTAAACGCTTTCATGATGGGTTCCATGTTGCCATCCACAATATCTTCCAGGTTGTGCCAGCTTTTGCCAATGCGATGGTCTGTGATGCGGTTTTGGGGGAAGTTATAGGTGCGGGTTTTTTCGCTGCGCTTTGCCCAGCCGATTTGCGCGCGCCGTTCTTCGGATAAACCGGATAAATCACTTTCTTCCTGCGCCGCTAAAACCCTGGCGGCCAGCAATTCCATAGCATTTTCCCGGTTTTGCAGCTGGCTGCGTTCCGATTGGCTGGTTACCACCACGCCCGTGGGTTTGTGGGTTAAGCGCACGGCAGATTCGGTTTTATTAACGTGCTGGCCGCCCGCTCCGGATGCCCGGTAGGTATCCATCTGGATATCGGCAGGGTTGATTTGGATTTCGGTTCGCTGCGGTTTTTTCATGACCGCCACGGTGGCGGTTGAGGTATGCACCCGCCCCTGTTTTTCTGTTTTGGGAATGCGCTGTACCCGGTGCACGCCGCCTTCGTTTTGCAGGGCGTTGTACGCGCCCGGCCCTTGCAGTTCAAAAATGATTTCTTTGTAGCCGCCAACGTCTGACATATTCTGGTCCAGCACTTTTTGCTTCCAGTCAAGGCTCTGGGCAAAACGGGTGTACATCCGGTATAAATCACGCGCGAAAAGCCCGGCCTCGTCGCCCCCCTGGCCCGCCCGGATTTCTATGATGACACTTTGTTTCTCTGCGTTTTCCATTTCCCCAGTGTACCATAACACCCCCGCCCTTGCAATTCTGCCAAACTCTTGCTATTATTTTAACTATCCAGTAATATTACAACCATGAAAGCTGACATTCATCCACAATATTTCCCCAAAGCCTCTGTTACCTGCGCTTGCGGCAACAAGTTTTTTGTTGGCTCTACCAAAGAGTTTATTGAAACTGAAATTTGCGCCAAATGCCATCCGTTTTATACCGGCACTGAAAAAGTATTGGATACGCTGGGCAGGGTGCAAAAGTTCAAAGACCGCGCTTCCAAAAAATCAGAGGCGCCCAAGAAAGCTAAAAAAGTAAAAGAGAGAAAGAAATAACATGGCAGAAGAACCACAAAAAATATCACCACTTAATACTGAAGAAATGCAGGTTGCAGGTTTACATTTCGGGCACTCGGTTTCAAAATTGCATCCGAAAATGAAGCAGTACGTGATGGGCACTAAAAATAATGTGCACCTGTTTGATTTGGAAAAAACCGCCAAAGAATTTGAACATGCCCTGCGCTTTATTTCCCGCATGGCTGCCGAGGGGAAAACCATGGTGCTGGTGGGCACGAAAATCCAAATGAAAGAAATGGTAAAAGCAACCGCCGAAGCCTGCGGCATGCCCTATGTCACCGAGCGCTGGTTGGGCGGAACGTTTACCAATTTTGAAACCATTTCAAAGCGGGTGGCGCATTTTAAAGATTTGGAAAACCGGAAATTAAACGGCGACTTGGCAAAATACACCAAAAAAGAGCAGTTAATGTTTGACAAGGAAATTGAAAGTCTGCGGAAAAAGTTTGAAGGCATCAAACACATGGTAAAATTGCCCGAAGCAGTGCTTATTTTGGATATCAGGAAGGATATTGCTTGCGCCAGGGAAGCAAAGCGCAAGGGAATCAGCATTATCGGCGTGGCAGACACCAATATTGACCCGGCGCTGGCCGATTACCCGATTCCGGCTAATGATGACGCTATCTCCTCAATTGCCTATATTCTTGCTAAAGTAAAAGAGGCAATTGTAAACTCCAAATCACAAACCACAAATCCCAAATAAATTCTAATTTCTAATATTTTGAATTTGGGAATTATTTGTAATTTGGTGCTTATAATTTGTAATTTCTCATGATTGATATCAATCAAATAAAACAACTTCGGGATGAGCTTGGCGCCTCGCCGGTGAAGATTAAAAAAGCCCTGGAGGAGTCCGGGGAAGATGTTGCAAAAGCAAAAGAGCTGCTGAAATCCTGGGGGGCGGCAAAAGCCGGTGAAAAGCTTGATCGGCAAACCAATGACGGGCTGGTTGACTTCTATATCCACCCTAATGCAAAAAGCGGCGTGCTCTTGGATATCCGCTGCGAAACCGATTTTGTGGCAAAGAACCCGGATTTTAAAAGTTTGGCGCATGAAATTTGTTTGCACATTGCCGCTATGAACCCGGAAAACGTTGAGGCCTTGCTGCTTGAGCCATGGGTAAAAGATAGCGCCAAAACCATCAAAAATTTGGTGGAAGAGGCGGTGGCCAAAGTGGGGGAAAATATAGAGGTCAAACGCTTTGTAAGATACGAAATTTAAATGTTGCAATTCATAGCTTTCATTATTTTCATTTTTTCATTTTTCGGCATCGCTTTTATGTTATATAAAAAAGCGCCATTGGTGGGAATGCTGCCGAAAACCGGTTCGCACGCGTTTAAAAAACACGATTTGGTGGCGAAGGTGGAAGGAAAGGTAAAAGACCTGCATTTCCATTTTTTTTCAAAGCAAATGCTGGCCCACCGGGTGCTTTCTTTCATTAAAATATGGACCCTGAAAGCCGAAACCAAGCTTGACCATTTGTTGCACAGCATCCGCAAAAACGCGCAGGAGATGGATAAAAAAACCAAAAAAAGGAAATAGCGCGCCGGTGTAGCTCAGCGGTAGAGCAGTGGTTTTGTAAACCTCAGGCCGTCGGGTTCGAATCCCACCACCGGCTCCCGTAGGCTATTGACATAGGATTTATTTCAGCTAGAATACAGTTACATAGAATTAATTTTTAACAACAGCAAGCATTTTTAAATCTGAAAAGCTTTAAGAATATCCGCGGAAATATTTTATTTGTAGAATATTTCCGCGGGTGTTTTTTTCACTCGGCGTGCCGAAGCCCGGCCCGCTGAAAACGGACATTAATAATTTCATACAGCATCCCAATATTAGATTAACCATCCTAATTGTTGGGGAACTTTCAAGTTGCGCGGTAAGCGTAATTTGAATTCTTAAAGTTGTTTCGAATAAGTCTGACAGATTCTTCAATCTGTCGTCAATTTAGAGAGTTTGATTCTAGCTCAGGGTGAACGCTGGAAATGTGGATACCGGCATGCAAGTCAAGGGGCCCAGGACTGTAGACTTCGAACACGAATCAGTTGAGAAGCGAAAAAATGAGATAATTTTTTTGTTTATTGCGACGAAAGGTAGTCTCTGCACTACCTTGAGGAGTAAAAACGAAAAAAGTAGCCATTTTTTTCGCTTCCCTTCGGGCTTTTTCATTTTACTTATCTTCTGCGTATTCGGAGGCTCAGCGATGCGCTAAGGCATCGCTTCGCTCCTCAATCCTTGAATATAAGCAAAATGAAAAAGCTCAAATTGATGCGCGTTCGGAGTCTACAGTCTTAGGCACCGGCGAACGGCTTAGTAACACGTGGATACATACCGCAAAGTGGGGCACAGCTCGTCGAAAGACGGGGTAATTTCCCATAGTCCCGCAAGGGTAAAGGCGCAAGCCGCTTTGTGAATGGTCCGCGGCCTATCAGTTAGTTGGCGGGGTAAAAGCCCACCAAGACGATGACGGGTAGGGGGCGTGAGAGCGCGACCCCCAAGAATGGCACTGCGACACGGGCCATACTCCTACGGGAGGCTGCAGTCGAGAATCTTCCACAATGGACGAAAGTCTGATGGAGCGACATTTCGTGATGGATG
>Ga0209542_10007329_pt1 | contig 21055 bp, 29 predicted proteins | sample RifCSPhighO2_01_FD_184028 | JGI IMG/M metagenome (GOLD analysis project Ga0209542, IMG submission 184028) | Soil microbial communities from Rifle, Colorado - Rifle CSP2_plank highO2_0.1 (SPAdes) (version 2) | ecosystem: Environmental > Terrestrial > Deep subsurface > Rock core/Sediment ... | reverse complement strand
ATCTATTTTTGTAGCAATGCCTGGAGTGTCTATTAAGTTAAATGTTAATTTTTTGCTTCCTGCTTTTATTGTAACTTTTTCTTTTTGGTGAATTTCTCTTGTTTCATGGGGAATTCTAGAAACAGAAGACATTTCTTCGCCAAGCCAATCTTTTGTTATTTTATTTGCTAAAGTACTATTACCTGAAATTAATCCGTCTGCTAATAAGAATGTATGCGTATCTTTAACTGTTATATCATACACGTAACCATCATATTCTTTCGTTTCTATATTCTTTATTTCATCCCATTTACAATCTGAATTTGCTAATATGTTTATTGTTGCATTATCTGAATTAGTGGCCATAGATTTTAGTCTATGATAAGTTATTCTATTATCTTTTATCATCCTGCTGGGATGTTTACTATCTAAATAAAATTCTCTTTGTAGTTTATTTTCTTTGAATCTTATCTGTTCCAATAAATACATTATTGGTAAATAAAATTTATTTCTTTTCAACCCAGATTTACATAATTCATTTAATCTTTCTTTTTTATAATCTATAGTAAACCCTATATTATCTCTAAATAATCTATGGTTATCGCTTCCAGCAAATAATAATGAATAATAATTTTGACCATTTATCACTTTAGTTTTAAATCTACCTACAATCCCAAATCTATTTAAAAGAATTTGAACTTGATTAACTAATTTTTTGCTTTTGCTAGAATATTCCATTTCTGTACTATTATTTTTTATTTTTTTAGGAACATAACCTTCGGCATCAAATAAAACTTTTAATAAAGCAGAAGTAATATTATTTGGTAATCCCATCAATTGTTTGGGGATTTCTTTTTCTCCAGATAAAGCTGGATTAAAATTAAGAACATCGCTTAAATAATCTGTAAGTGTCTTACTATTTATTTCTATTTCCCAATTTTTATTTTCTCTTAATCTTTTTATTGTTTTTATATTAAATAACTTATTTGTTAAATATTCAAAATGTTCTAATAATCCTTGATCAGAATTTGTGAACTTTATCCTATTTTTAACATGATTTGATTCTGTTATTACATATCCTATAAAACTTGCTAAATCTTCATCTAGGATTTTTGGTATTTCTATAGCTTTTGTTTTATATGAATGGTATTTTGTTATTGATTGGATAGATGATCCGTTTATATTATAATTTTCTAGTTTTATTTCATTTAATAATAAATTTGAGTTAAGTGTTAAATTTGAAGTAATAGAAATACAATCTTTAACATTTAAATCGAAGAGTTTTGTCCTTTTTATTCCTTCGTTTGAAATTGTAATAATTGGGTGATCTGATGTTCCTTCAATTACTCTTCCGCTTTTTGTTGTTATTTTATATATTAAACCTTTATATTTTTGTGCATAAACAAATTCTACTTTTTTTGGTACTATTTTTAGGGTTTGTTGGTCTAAACTAGGAACTAATATGTTAATATCATCTAACTGTATATAAGCTTCTTCAAAATCTTCAAAATTTGGAAATTGGCTTTTTTGTTCCCTAATTTGATTAAATAGATTTTTTACAGATATAATTTGACCATCATATAATATAATTTCCGTATCTGGAGTAAGGCATTTTCCCCCGTTCGGAGGTCCATATAATCCTAGCTTAATATGTTTCTTCGTGTTAAAGATATTCGCAAAAAATGAGCTAATTGCCTCTTTTATTCTTTTTATCATTATAAAATCAGCCAACTTCAATATTTTTAAAGATTTCGTAAGTAGAGAAGGTGTATATTTATTCTTTAATTTTCTTTGTTATTTCAGATACTAAAATTTTTCTTTTTTCTAAAGATAATGAAAATAACTTTTTCTTGATCATGCTTTCAGATATTGTAAAAATATAGTTAAGTTTAATCACACTATCTTTGATTGCTCCTTCTTTTTTTGTGATAGGTATACCTTCCATTTTTGTATTGCTTGTTATACCTGCTACAATAATGTTTCCATGCTCTTCAAAAAGAACAACAGCGGGTCTTGTTTTTATCTCAAATGTATCTGTAAACTGAATTTGTGTTAAAACTATATCTCCTAGCTTATACATTCTCCCATGCCTCGTCCTCTTTATTATCCCATAATTCTTTCATTTTACTTTTTTGTACTTTATGTAAAAATTCATCATAACTATTTCTTTTTTTAACTGATGTGAATATGGAGATAGCATTATCTATAAGTTCATTATATGTCTGTCTAGGATATTCTTTTGCATCTTTTAGTTTTTCAAGTATCTTTTTATCTATCTGAATTGTTGTTTGATTGTTCATATATAATCACTTATATATCTGTTATATATTAACTATATAAAGTCTTCTGTTACCTTGTTCTGATATTTTTAAAGATTTCGTAAGTAGAAAATAGCTTTAGTCTTCATCAAGATCTTTAACTTGCTCATGAACTGAAAATTGTACATTCGTACAAATGTTTGATCCATATGTTCTTTCTTCAGGATCATAAATACAACCGCCATTGAATGTTGTTAATTGTTTTTTGAATAGAATTGGAAGTGCTTTTCCATGATCTCTTATAATTAAGTGAATATCAGCTCCCATCGGGTTTGTTAACCCTGGACCAAATAAAGCACCCAAGGTAGAATATTTTGGTAGGCTAGCTGAAAAGTCCCCTATTCCATCAGGTCCGATTATGCGCCCAGTAGCATATACCATTGAAGTTTGAGGATAATATTCTCCAGAGCCAAATAAATCGCCTTCTCCACACCTATATGGTAATTGACCATGTTCACAATTTTCAGGATGATTAAAAATAACCCACCAAATTGTTACTGCATGCCCATTTTGAAGTCCATATGTGTGAAGATTCATTTTTGCACCATTTTCATCTGTAGATACAGTAGATATTCCGCCTCTAACAATTGAACCATCTGAAAAATATCTTACATCACTAGCTATATTTCTAGCTGAACTTCTTTTTGCTTCCACAAATGGAGAAATAAATAATAATAATGTAATTAACGTTACAAATATTTTTGCGACATTCTTTTTCATTTTAGGAAAAAATAAATTACTGTTATTAAACTTTTCATAACATTTATTGGTAGTAATATTAAGTAAATAGTTATTTAAAGATGTTGTAAATCCAATATTTATGGAACAATATTTCTTTCCCTATAAAGAATTTAGAAGAAGCCAAGAAGCTTTTGTTACTGAAGTATATAATTGTGTGAAAGAAGGAAAAAGCTTGATTGTTCATGCTCCAACTGGAAGCGGAAAGAGTGTGAGTACATTAGCTCCTGCTTTGAAACATGCTATTGATAAAGACATTAATATATTATTTTTGACTTCAAGACATACTCAACATAAAATTGTTATTGATACTTTAAGAGAGATTAAACAGAAATATAAATTGAATTTTTTAGTTTCTGATATTGTTGGGAAAAAACATATGTGCAGTCAGCAAGGAGCAGAATTAGCAAATGGCAGAGATTTTACAGATTGGTGCAATAAGTTAGTTGAAGATAATAAATGCAATTATTATTTGAATAGCAAAAGTAAAGAAAAAAAAGTTGAAAGGGAATTTTTATTAAAAAAATTAGAAGAGAATAATCCTTTAGATGTTGCAAGTTTTTGTGAAGAAAGCAAAGAAAATAATTTTTGTGGATTTGAATTAAGTGTGGATGTAGGAAAAAAAGCTAAAGTTATAATTGCTGATTATTTTCATGTTTTAAATCCAAGCATAAGAGAAGCAATATTGAGTAAAATGAATAAGAAAATTGGAAATTCTATAATCGTATTTGATGAAGCTCATAATTTACCGGATAGATGTAGGGATTTAATGAGTGAAAATTTAACTAATAACATGATTGAGATGGCTTTTAAAGAAGCTAAGGATAAAGATGAATTAGCAACTAAAATATTGGAATTGGGATATAAACTAGAAGAGTTAGGAAGGGAAAAAATAATAATTGATCAATATGAAGCTTTAGTTAAAAAAGATGAATTTTTTGATAAGGTAAATGAGATTCAGGATTATTGGAAGTTAATTGCAGAATTAGATTTATTTGCTGATAAAATAAGAGAGAAAGAAAAAAGAAGTTTTGTTGGGAGTTTGGCTAGATTTCTAGAAAAGTGGGTGGAACAAGATGATGGATTTGTGAGAATAATAAAAAAAGGTCATTTTAAATCAGGAAAAAATTATATTGCTTTAAGTTATAGATGTTTAGATCCAAGTATTGTTTTAAGACCAATTTTAAGTGAAGCTTATTGTTGTATTTTTATGTCTGGAACTTTGACTCCAACTGATATGTATGCTGATATATTTGGAATAAAAGATATAATAAAAAGAGAGTATAAAGATCCTTTTCCAAGAGATAATAGATTAAATTTGATTGTTACAGGAGTTACTACAAAATTTACTAAAAGAGATAATAAAATGTATGAAGATATAGCTAAAAAATGCAGTAATATTGTGGATAAAATTCCTGGAAATGTTATATTATTTTTTCCTAGCTATAATTTTAGAGATGATGTTGATTTTTATTTTAGAAATATAACAACTAAGAAAATATTTTATGAAATTAATGGAGCTAATAAAGGTGAGAGAGAAGGAATATTAGATGATTTCAAGAAAGCAAAAGTTCAAGGAGCTGTTTTATTGGCAATTAGCAATGGAAGCTATGGTGAAGGAATAGATTTACCTGGAGATTTATTAAATGGAGTTGTTGTAGTTGGATTACCATTAGCAAAGCCTGATTTGGAAACTAAAGAATTGATTAATTATTATGATAAGAAATATGGGAAAGGATGGGATTATGGATATGTTATGCCGGCTTTCATTAAAAGCTTACAGAATGCTGGAAGATGTATAAGAAGCGAGACCGATAAGGGTGTAATTGTATTTTTAGAAGAAAGATATTTATGGGAAAGGTATTTTAAAATATTTCCAAAAGATTTGAATTTGAAGGTAACTTTAACTCCTGAAATTGAGATTGAAAAGTTTTTTAATAATCAATAGAAAAGTTTAAATATATGTAATACTTTTTTGTATAACATGAAAACAAGAATTAGAAGGGTTGGAAATTCTCTTGGTTTGGTAATACCAAGTGATGAAATCGGAAGACTAGAACTTTCTGAAGGTGATGAGGTAGAGATGGATTTAGTAAAGAAGGAAAGAATTTCTGGATTTGGCATACTTAGGGGTAAGAAATTAAAACCATTTAAAAGATATCATAAAGATTTTCATAAGGAATTTTAATAATGATAATTGCTATAGATACTTATGCATGGATAGAATATTTTGAAGGAACAGTAAAAGGTAAAAAAGTTAGTTCTATAATAGAAGATAAAAATAATATTTTAATAACTTTAGAATGTTGTTTATATGAATTTAAGATTTGGTGTTTAAGAAATAAATTAGATTTTAATAAATTAGTGTCAATTATAAAACAAGACTCTGAAGTCAAGCATGTTTCATTAGATTTATGGTTAGAAGCATCTAATATAAGGTATAACTTTGGAGAGGATTTAAGTGTAGTAGATAGTTTGATAATGGCATATCAAAAGAAGATATTATGCAAGGTGTTAACTGGAGATAAACATTTTAAAGAGTTAAAAAATGTTATATTTTTAGAATGAAAACTAAGAAGAAAGATCCATTTGAGGAAATAATTGAAATATTACAAGATTATGATAAGGGATTTCCAGCAAGAACACATCATGATTTTGAGATTTGTATGTGTAATGATGATAAACATCATAAAGAGATTACTATAAAAGAGATTGAATTTAAAGGTAATAAAGTTATTAAGAAGAGATTGAGGAAGATAAAACATGGATGATAAAAAGAAGCTTTTAGAATTTTTAAAATCTAATAAACTTATGTCTTTGGCAACACATTCAAAAAAATTGTGGATAAGTACGGTTTATTACGCCGTAAATAATAATCTCAATATTTATTTTATAAGTAATCCAAAAACAAGACATGGTAAAGATATTCTACTTAATAGAGAGGTAGCTTGTTCAATTGCAGATTCTCATCAGAAGGTTAAAGAAAAGAAAAGGGGTGTACAAATATCTGGGAATGCTTCTTTAGTAAATAATAAAATTGAAATGATAAAAGCTTTAATTTTATGGAATAAAGCAAATCCAGGTTTTGAAAAAATAATAAATATAGAAAGTATAAAAAAGAAAGTAATAAATGATAAAGTTTTTAAGATAAAACCAAAAATGATAAAGTTCTTTAATGAAGAATTATATGGTGATGAAGGATATAAATTTTTTAAAATAAAATAAATAAAATTCTAAAATATCTTATGTGAAGGTTTATACTCTGTGTCAACAGCTTCAAAATTCCCTCCATTACCTAATGATTGGTATTTTGGCAAGTCTTGGGTTGGTCCAAGATGAAGTGTTACTTTTGTTCTACTAAAATAATTTTGACTGACCTCAGCATAAGCCTTTTCTTCCGGAAGTAAATCTCTAACAATCCATAAATCCTCTTCATCTATCTCTGCTATTTCCTCTAAGCCTCTACTTCTATCTCTACCATTACCATTGTATAAAGATACTCTATCTATCTTTATTAAACTCTTACCATCACAACTTTTTATAAAATCCTTATTTCCTGTAATAAATACGGGATTGTTAACAGTATGATGTCTCCTTTCTGCATTTCCCAATTTTTCCAATCCAATCATTGCTATTATTGGGGATCCTATTAAAGCCGCAATAAGTGTTCTTGATAATATTTTGTTCATTTTGTTTTTCTCCATTTTTTAGTCTCTAATACGCCACTTATTTTTTAATTGATTTCTTATGTAAATTCCTTCTTCAGATAATCTTTCCAATTCACTTCTTGAAACAGTAGAATTGCTATCAATCTTTCCATAAACAAAAGCATTTTTCAACGAACTGTCTGCTTCTGCAGAATATCTTCCGTTAAAATAAGAAACCATAGTGCTATCTACCATGTGTTCTTTTGTTTTTTTATCTAGATAAATGGTTGGGTTTTGATACAAAGTATGATCTGATAAAAATCTCTTGCTCTTGCCATTTTCATATAGAGAGATATATCCTCCCACTCCGCTCGCTACTATTGCAGCACTTATCGCTATTACTATAAGGTTTTCTTTTATTGATGGTTTTCTTTTGGTATTCTGCATTTTCTTACTCCTTTTTATTATTTAATAGTAATACTCTACACTGCTTTATCTATCTTTGGTTCAATATTTATTAAACCAAAAAGTTTAAATATATAATTAATCTAATTAGTTTAATGGTTTTAGAGATAACACTGCCTTTGGGAAGTAAGAATAATATTAAGAACCTAGTTTTTACTATTTTGACAAAGGAATATCCATTAAAGATTATAGAATTGACAAATTTAATAAGAAAAAGATATGGAAGATCAGTAACATTTCAAGCGGTTAGAAAAGCTTTATTTGAGCTTATTGATGATACTGTTTTGATTAAAGAAGATAATAAATTTTCAATTAATAAAAGTTGGATTAAAGAAAGCAAAAATATAATAGATAACTTATATCTGGAATTATATAAAGAGAAAACACAATCAATAAAACAAGAGGGAATTACTGAAAATATTTCTGTTTATGTTTTTAGTTCTTTAAATGAAATGATGAAATTTTGGCAGGATTTAATTGATGATTGGTTTAAAAAATTTAAAAAAGATAACTTTAATGTTAATATTTATCAAGCAGCTCATGTTTGGGAAGGATTATTACATTTAGATAGAGAAAAGAACTTAATGGGTCAGTTAAAAAAGAAGGGGATTAAATCTTTTATTCTAAGTACTGGAAATGCCCCTTTAGATAAAAATATAAGAAAATTTTATTTGGATATTGGAGTAAAAATGGTTATAACCCCTTCAAGTTCTTCTTTTGATAGAGGTTATTATGTGGGAACATATGGAGATATGATTATACAATCCAATTATCCTGAAAAACTAGTTAGTAAATTAGATGAATTCTTTAAGAAGAATAAAACCATAAAAGATTTGAATTTAAAGGAATTGTCTGATATTGTAAATAAAAAAATAGATGTTAAATTAACTGTTATAAAAAATTTAGAAATGGCTAAGCAGATTAATAAGTCTGTTTTATCTGAAGTTAAATATCAATAACAATTCTTGCTTTCCATTTATTTTTAATCTTTTTAATTTCAAATTGATGTAATGTTATTGCTTTAACATCATTTCTTAACTCTTGAGTATTATAATCAATTTTATCACAATAAAGAGTTGCTTCAAGCTTAAAATCTTTTATTTTTACTTTAGCCTTTTGAAAAACGAGTTGTTTAGTATCTTTAATATAAACTATTTCAGAAAGAAAGTTGTAAAGTAAATCATCAATTTTATTTGATTTTATTTTAATTCTTTTCTTTATTTTACCTTTTAAATCTTTTAAGTTAACCATGCAGTCAAATAAAGCAAGAGCTGAATTCTCAAATAACTCATTTAAGTTATTTCCATAAGCATCAAATGCAATGTCTGCTATAGCTACATCTTCTAAAAATTTGTATTTCATAAAAAAAAGAAAAAGAATTAAAGTATAAAAATCTTTACTTACCGAAAGCTTCCCATAAACCTACAACTGCTACTAGTATTCCAATTAACCATACACCCCAGGTCATTGTAGCATGTAGTGTTGTGAATCCCCAAATTATTGCTAAGATACCTAAAATAACTTGTATCCACCCTGCTGTTTTATTTGCCATTTTTTAAATCCCTCCTTTTGGATTATGTTAAATTTCATAAGAAAAATGAGTATTTAAAGTTTATACTGTTTTGAGAAAGTGGTGAAAATATAGAAAATGTTATAAAACACTAAAGATTTTTTAAAATAAGCTCAACTCTCTTATCTATTGGAACTACGGGAATTATAATAGGATTATAATCTAATCTTTTATAGTCTTCAATTAAAGCATCATGAATTCTTCTTCTTTCTGTCTCATCTTCTGTTCTTCTGTTATCTTTAAAGTATTTTGGCAATAATTCCAGGACAAATATTCCTTTATACCTTGTTGAACGAGAGGCTTCTTCGGCTTTTGTTGTTGTAATTCCTTTAAGCCTTGCATAAGTTATGCTATCTGGATTGCCCCTATCCCAGAATATTGTTTCATTTGGATATGAATTTCTTTCAGCGAATAATTTCAATTCTAAAATCTTATCTTGAAAAGACTCTTCATCTGCTCTCATTTCTTCTATTGTTTTTCCCTCACTAAAACCTTGATTAATATGGACCGTTGCAGTTTCTGGCCTAATAGAATATCCTTGAAGGGCTAGAGCTTCTATTATTGGAGTTTTTCCACAATTCGGACCACCTGTTATTACATACCAATTTGTATTTATATGCATAGAATATATAGAGTATAGATAAATTTATAAAACTTTTTAGCTCATAATTTTTTATTGATATGCGAGAAAAAGAGATTATTTCCAATTTAATGTTTAGTCTTATCCCAAAAATAATTAAAATACCTCATAAATGAATTTTTTATTTATTTTTTAGAGGTATATATGAAGAAGTGATTAATAACTAATTTTTTATATTTCCAATCGGAATTAATTTTGCAACAGGTTTTGATATTCCAGCTTTATGAATAGCATCAATAACATCATTAATTTCTTTGTAAGCAATTCCAGCTTCTTCTGCTAATCCCGCCATTGATCCTGTTTTAACATAGATTCCACGTTTTTCCATATCTTGCTGTAATTTATCGCCCCTAATTTCATGTTTAGCTTTTGTTCTTGACATTGTTCTACCACTTCCGTGAGCTGTACTAGAAAATGTTTCATTATCTGCTTTTACTGTTCCAGCTAATAAATAGCTTCCAGTTTCCATACTTCCCCCTATTATAATCGGAGATCCAATATCGCGATAAATTTTAGAAACTTCGGGATTATCTGGGCCTTGACATAAAGTAGCTCCTTTTCTATGAACAATTAGTTTTTTCTTTTTGCCATCTATTTTAAATTCTTGTAATCTAGCAAGATTATGAGCAACATCATAGATACAATGCATTTCCATATCTTCTGCTTTTTTCTTAAAAATTTGTTCAAAAGATTCTCTTATTCTATGTAAAATAACTTGCCTATTTGAGAAAGCCATGTTGGCTGCGCATGCCATTGCTTTATAATAATCTTGACCTTCTTTACTTTGGAATGGGGCACATGCTAATTCACGATCATTTACTTTAATATTATATTTTTTCATTGCAGCATCAAATGTTTGTAAATAATCGGTTGCGGTCTGATGGCCAAAACCCCGCGATCCTGTGTGGAACATTATAACAATCTGATCTGGAAAAATTCCAAATTTCTTTGCTAGTTTTTCATCTACTATATTTTCAGGCTTAACATGTTGAATCTCAAGATAATGATTTCCTGAACCAAGAGTTCCAAGCTGATTAATTCCACGAGATATTGCTTTTTTCGATAGTTTCGAAGAATCTGCCCATTCTATTCTTCCATTGCTTTCTATTCTCTCCAAATCTTCTTTCCAACCATATCCATTATCAACACACCATTTAACTCCTTCTTCTACAACTTCATTGAATTGTTTATTATTAAGCTTAACAAAACCTTTACTTCCAACTCCTGAAGGAACAGCTTTGTATAGGGTGTCAACTAATTCTCTAATCCTAGGCCGAACTTCTTTTATGGTTAAATTGGTAACTACCATTTTCATACCACAATTCACGTCAAATCCTACAATTCCGGGACTAATAACTCCTGTTTCAGAATCCATTGCAGCTACACCACCAATTGGACTTCCGTAGCCCCAATGACCGTCAGGCATACAGATAGCATATTTTTGAATTCCAGGTAAACATGCTAAATTTGTTACTTGATCAAAAACTCCAGGATCCATTGCATCTAATAATTTTTTTGTCGCAATAATTCTTGCTGGAACTAACATCCCTTCTTTATAGCTGGTTGGAATTTCCCATACTGCTTCTTCTATTTGTTTTATATCTTTGGGAGCATTTGACATAATATTAAAAAATTTAGAAGTTTTATAAGGTTTGCTATTTAAGTTTTTCTCCATAAATAAAGTTTAAACAACTTGGGAGGATTTCCTGCATAGTTATCGGATATAACTAAAGATTTAGTATAAACTGCTTCTCTTGTGGGAAGTATATTTGAAGCGGGGATGCATGGAGAATTTATTTGGCATATAATAAAATAAACCCCTATATTTTCTGGTATTTTAGAATTTATAAAATCCTGCAATGTATTGTCGTTGTTATCTAGAATTTTTTGTCTCAATATTTCATCACTTTGTATTCCCTCTATTATTATGTCTTGTGTAGCTGTTATCTCTCTAGGAATTGTTGTTTGTTCTTGAGCTTTTCGTGGAATAATTAATGTGATAAAAATAAATATTAGGATAATTGCTATTACTGCTTCTAATATTTTTACGAAACCTTTTTTATTTACCATGTTTTTAACGTCACTAAAACGGGTGTTCTAGTTCCTTCATCTTGGATTATATTATCATTATAATTAAGTACAAAAACTCTTACATCTGATGTAGGTGTATTTCCCGGAAAGTTAAGTAATATGGATTGGTCTTCTACTTTCTTTATTTCAATATTAAACTCTTTTAAAGGTGGAAAATGCCAAGTTGATTTTAATGCTTGGTAATCTTTAGCACCAAGTTTGGTAATGTTGTTCGGAGATATTCCAAATAAATCTTGTTTTACGCCAAACCTGTAATCTGTTAATATCTCTGTTTGGGAAAGAGAAACAGGATTTAAATTAAGCTCTGGATTATATATTAATCTATATTCTTTTTCAATGTTTGCTGAAAAGGTGTCTTGAAATTCCAATGTAGGGGGATTAACTGAATTATCTATTTCTATATTTAGGTTATTATTTCCTTCTTTCATTAACACCTTTCCATTTTGCCAGCTAAATGGTAATTTTTGAATGAGGTATATTTTTTGACCGTCTGAATCTGGCTTTACAAATAAATTAACTGTCTCTATAGAGTAATATGTTTCTTTTATAAAATTGGTTTTTACTATATCAATCATATAACTTGGAGAAGATGGGTCTCTAATTCCTGGCTTAAAAACTACAAATATAAATATGATATAAACTATAAAAATGCCTATTGCAATTACCCAATCGATATAGTTAATGCCTTTTTTCATCCTACAATTGTTGTTATTAATAAATAACTTATTATCATCAATATTAATGAGTGTTTTAATCCTTGCTTTAATTCGCCTTCTGAAAATTTACCTATCATTAATCCTGCAAAAAAACCTTGAATCAGAACCAAACCGAGAAATATTGTTTTAAAGTTAACTGTCTGTGCAGCAGTTACAGGAGTGTTACCCTGAAAATATCCCTCAAAACCAGCTGTTATTCCTGTTGATACAGATACACTAACGTCTGCTAATTGAGGTAATAAATAAATTTGTAGAATTATCATGATAAATATAAACACAAAAAAAACAAAATAACCTTGAATCATTTGTGTATATGTATTTGATCTTCTTTCTTCTCTCATCTTTTTAACTTGTAAAATGGAATCTGTTACTGCTTGCAATACTTCATCAATATTACCACCAGAACGTTCAGCTTCTATAACAATGGAAATAGAACGAGATATTATTTTGTTATTTGTATCTTTGGCAAAGGTTGTTAATGCTTCTCTTATTGAAATTCCCCATTCTATCTGGTAGGCAAGTTTTCTTACATATGGTGAAAGTGATCCAAAATCTGCTTTGGATACATGAATTATTGATTTTGGAATGGGAATTCCAGATTTTACAGTTTCCACTAATGATCGAACAAATTCTAAAAATTTTGCTTCTATTTCTTTTTGCCTTTTGTTCTCCATTAAGATATCTAACCAAAATGGGAGAATTATTATGAACAAACCAATTGCAAATATCGGTTTAAAGAATCTTGAAGTTTTTCCAAGTAAAAAAATGATGTCAGCTATTATAACGAGCAATCCTACAATGATTCCTGCTAGGTGTTTTGATTTAAATTCCATTTTACATTTCTTGTTGAGTTAGGTTAATGAATATTATAAAACCCACATTAATCAAAGGTATAGCAATATATGTCCCAAAGGTTGCTATAACTGAAATTTTTATGCCTCCTATATCTGGTGAAATTTTATCTAGAATGGCTAAGGTTACTAAAAATAATAAAGGCGCTGCAATTAAAATTCCTGTATAAACATCTGAATATGTTGATAATGTATCTGTGTATTTCTTTTGATCTAAACGATAAGTTGCTAATGTATCGGCTGCTTTATCTTGTAAATATTTCTTAAGATCACCACCTGTTTCTATTGTAGCTACAATTCCATTTAACAGTTCTTTAAGTTCATAAGATGGTGTTTGTGCAGCTACAGATCTTAGTGCGGTTGATAGACTATAACCAAATAAGTTAATATAATTTGTAATCTTTCTTAACTCACTTTCGAGGTATTTATATTCTCCTGAATCTAATAATAAATTAAATATTTTAACAGGTTGAATTCCAGAACCTGAAATGGCTGCCATGTGTACTACGGCAAATACCAAATCTGTTTTTATTTTTTTGCTTCTAGAATTTATTATTGAAAATGGATAATAATAAAATATTATTAAAGTAAGAATTGATCCAAGCAAACCAATTAATAAAGCTGTAAGGATGTTTAGAGTAAATAAGAAATAAATTAATGTAACTATCGGAAATGCTATTATTGAACTAAATATTGCCATGCTGATATATGTGCTTGATAAGACTTTGATATCTGCCAATCTTAAAGACTGAAATAGTTGTTTTAGTGAGCTAGAATATTTCCTCATCAAAGTAATAGTAATGGATTTTGCAACTGCGTTTGATATTCTTCCATAAGCATTTGATTTGTATACGGTATATTCTATTTCTGATGGGATTATTTTTTTGGATTTTTGTTTTTTTTGAGATTTAACAAATTTTTTTACTTCTCCTAGATTTATATTCAACTTTTCTAAATCAAGTACTTTTTTTAATGGTTTTTTTAATGGGGTGATAGCAACTGTCTCTATAGAACGATAAGATGGAGGTGATAGTAAGGTTAATATTGTTGAATTCTGTTTATTTATCTCATTTAGCAATTCATGAATATAACCGTTGTAAACATTTATCAGTTCACTTTGACTTTTACCTTTTAATAAAAAATTAAGTCTTCTTTGCTGTTCATTTGCACTTATTTTATCTTTACTGAAATCTTCATTAATCTTTTCTATTTCATGAATTAATTTATCGCGTATGTTTTTATATGACATTAATTCTTTAGATAGTTCAAATAATCTTGTTGAATCCTCTTTAAGACTGATTGGCATTTCTTAATTCTTCCTGAGATAATTTTTCTATATTGGCTAGGATATTAATAACATAATTTTTTAACTGACTAATCTGAGATTCTATAGAAATAAGTTCATCTTTCTTTTTTTTAAGAATTATTTTATCTTTTTCACGCGCAACATCTTCTGTTAATAATCTTCTTTTCTCTAATAAAATGTCATATTTTCCAGCGATTTCATTAAGGCTTTCTGCATTATGATAGATTGCTTCTATTGTCATATTAATCCGAATTTGGCTAGAACAGCTTTTGGATCTTTATAGTATTCATTGATAACTTCTTTAACTTCTTTAAAATCAAATATTCCTTTTTTATACATAGCAATAAGCAAATTTGTTCTTTTATTGAATTCGTCCATTATCTTTGTTATACTTAATCCATGATGTAATACTAATTTTTGAAATGCGTAGCTGTTTGATTTAAAGTAAAAAGTATCTTTTTGCGGATCCCAGATAAATGGCGTGTTAATATTTGCTGATCCCCTATCAGCAACACTAATAATTTCTGAAACCTCTCTTAATCTTCTAACTGGCTTGGCTTGAAGTTTTGTTTGAGTCATTACACAAACTACATCTAAAGTTTCTACTAGTGATCCTGATAAATTAATTGGGGGGGTTTCTAATCTTCTAATCATTGTATCTACGGAATTAGCGTGCATCGTACCGAAGCTTGGATGACCTGATGACATCCCTTGAAATAAAACATATGCTTCTTTTCCTCTTACTTCTCCAACAATAACATAGTCTGGATTTTGTCTAAAACTTTCTTTTAATAAATCAAATAAAGAAACTTCTCCGTATTTTTGACCAACTAGGTTTGATAATCCGACTCCCGCTCTTGCTACTGATGGTAGCCAATTTTCGTGCTGTAAATTTAATTCTCTTGTATCTTCGATTGAAACAACTCTTGCTTGGGGGGGGATAAAAAATGTTAAAGCATTAAGCAATGTTGTTTTTCCAGAACCTGTTCCTCCAACAATCATAATATTCATTTCATATTCTATTAATATCCAAAGATATGCTAAAATCTGAGGTGAACAAGTCCCGAGTTGCATTAATTTTGTTGGTGTCCAAGGTTTTTTTGTGAATTTTCTTATTGTGAATGTTGGACCTCTAGAAGAAATATCTTCTGTAAATGTTGCATTTGCTCTACTTCCATCTGGCAAAGCTCCATCTAATAAGGGGGTTGCATAAGAAATATATTGACCACATTTCTGAGCTAGTTTTTCTACAAAAGATGTTAGAACTTGAGTATCATCATATTGTATATTAGTTCTTAAATTTCTATATTTTCTATGAACAATATAAATCGGAAAACCTGTTCCATTGCATTCAATATCTTCTATAAAATAATCATTTAGGAAAGGTTCTATCTTTCCAAAGCCAGCAAAATCACGATAAATGAAATACATTACTTTTAGATAAGAATCTTTTGTTAATTGAATTCTAAGTTCTTCAAGCAAGACCTGAACATTTTTTTCAAGATATTTGATAACAGATTCTGGGTCTTTTACTGAAATAAAACTTATGTTTATTAATTCTTTAATTCCGTCTTCTAGTAATCTTAATATTCTTGCTTCTTCAGCTGATAATCCGGGTTCTTCAACAAAATAAACTAATTCTTTGTTATCCGAATCCCAAAAAATGTGGGCATAGGCGTAAGGTGGGATTAATGGATACTTTAGATTAACATTTTCATCTGGAACTTCTGGAAAGACAGGAATTTTTGGTTTTAAATCTATCTTAAAAATCGGCTCTTCTTTTAATTCAGCATGTGCCTCTTTTTTTAACATATAAAGAAAATGCTTAGCTTTGCTTATATATTTTTCGTTTTATATTATTGAAATTTGAATTGTCACTTTACCTGGATTAGAAGAAAGTTCTCCTTGATTAAGAACAATTAATTTATTTGTTCCTGAAAATGTATTAATCGGACTTGTTAGGTCTAGGGCAATGTTTAAACTGTTATAATTTAATCCAAATGTAATTTTATAATCTCCTGAAGGGGTTTTTGCAGAATACATACTTAATGTTCCTTCTTGAATTAATGTATCTAAATCTGAAAGTTGGACTGAGCTTTCTATCGTCCAGTTTATTTCGTTTTCATTTTCAAAAATATTAAAATCTCCTTTTTTTATTTCTAAAATTAATGGTCGTTGAGATCCTGGACCTTCATTATAAACCTCCCTTATATTTTTATCAATTGTAAACATTGATTCTTTTGTATCTATAGCTAGATTTTTATCTCTAATCCGGTTTATAACAGGCAAACCTGCTGATAAAATTATTGTTAGAATAATAATGCCCAGTCCCATATATAGAACTGCTGATATCCAAATGTCACCTTTTTTAATCATATGAATAAGATTAAATTAATAGTTTATAAAGTTTATTAAAAAAAGAAAAAGAAAGTTATGATACATCTGCTTCTAAAAATTGGTACTTGTATTCTGTTCCGCAGACTTGTGTGTTGCATTGCTTTCCATCACTAGTTATAAAGTTTATAACAGGTAATATTCCAACGCCACTGTATTTTCCTTGACAATTTGCATTAGTTGAAACTGGATCATAATCTGTTAATGCGCCAACACCACTACTAAAAGTAGCTGTAACTTTAGTTGATCCATACCCAGGTAGTGGGTCAGTTAATAAAACGACCGTATCTGCCACTATTGTTTCTCCTGAACATTTAGTTAATCTTACTTTAACATCATCAATTGCTTGATCTGCTTCACTTAAAATAGATAATGTAATAGTATCTGAAGCTGTATCCAACATTGTTATGCCCGTGCTAGGGCTTAAAGATACCTTTACAGATTGAGAACATCTTATTGAACCTTCAGATGCACAACCTGTATCCTGTGTTGTTTTATTAAATAATTGACCACCCCATCTAAAGACTAAGGCAGCAAGAACTATTGTAAATCCAATTAGCAAGACAGAAGCTATTAATGGACTGATTCCTCTTTTTTTGGTTGCCAATTAAAGCACCTCCTTTTGATGATAAAGGAAAACAAATTTTAATATATAAGCATTTGTCTAAATTATGCAATAGTTATTTTTCTATAAAGTTTGGTGCATACAACTTCACAAATATCTATTGGTGTTTTTTTATGTTCAATAAAAGGAGCTATTTCTGAAGAAGGATTATTTATAGTTATAGTATAGCTTGTATATGGTTCAAGGGCAGGTGTTAATTCAATTCTATTTACTGGTTTTTCATTAAAACCTTTAATTGCAAAACTTCCTGTGTTTTTAACTTCTACTTTATTACCATTTAAAGGACCAATTTCAAATTTAATGTTATTTTCGCATATTAAATTTGCTTCTTGATTGCAAGATATATCTTTTTTTTCAAACACGAAAAATGAGCGTTGAGTCCAGGCAAATATTAAAACTGCCATAACAATTGTAAAGCCGATTAATAAAACAGATGCTATTAAAGGACTGATACCTTTTTTCATTGTATTTTGACATCTATTGCTTTTTGATCGCATGTAACTAGAGATTTATTTCTAATTATCATGGGCGTAATAGTAGCTAAAATTGGATCTCCTACTTTGTTATGATCATATGAAACTGAAAATTGTCTTGACGATGTTCTATCTAAAGATTGTCCTGCAGTTAATGACTCTGTTGTTTGGCCTTTTATCTTTACTCTGAAATCATCTATCCTCGTTGTGCCTTTGTTTTCTACTGTTATTGACAACCCATAATCTGGAGATGCTTGAGATGGTGAAAGTTTATCGATTTTTTTTACTTGAAAGTTTACTTCTTGAGAACAAGCTAATTTTCCTTCTGTAAGTGATTTTTCTTTTTCAGCCTGATTTTTTACAAAATTTCCATACCAAAACCATATCAATATAGCAATAGCGATGGCAAATCCTATAAGAAGAACGGTAGCTATTAAAGGAGATAATCCTTTTTCATTCACCCTCTTTTTTACCATATTCTAGAAAAAACTATTTGTAGTATATAAAATTTACTGTTTACTGGACTTTGTGTATTTAATCGCTGTTGTGTATAAAATTTCTATTTTGTGTAAACAGTGAACTGTTAAGTTAAAGTCATCTAAATTGATGCATTTTTATTTACAAATTTATATGCTTAACGTTCCTGAATTAGATTATGAAAATGCAAAATTCAAAGTCCAAATTTAAACCCTTAACGAGCCACGGAACGCCCTAGCGCCATAGTAAGATTCTGCACCGTTGTGATACACGAAGACATTGCCGTAGCGGAAATCAGCAAAGAGGGCACCACCGAGTTTTCTAATATCAGAAGGTGTTTTCACCCAGCTCGATGTTTTCATATCGAAATTTCCAAGTTTCTGCAACTCTCTATATTGTTCTTCTGATAAAAGTTCAATGCCCATGGCAGCAACCATATCAATAGCGTTATTTTTCGGTTTATGTTCTTTCCTTGACTCAAGCGCTTCGCGGTCGTAACAAACACTTCTACGGCCATTAGGACTTTCCGCTGAACAATCATAAAAAATGTATTCACCCGTCTTTTTATCATGACCAACAACATCTGGTTCACCGCCAGTTCTTTCCATTTCATTGAGTGACCATAATTTTTTAGTATTAGCTTCCAGCTTTGCTTGTACTTTAGCCCATTCAAGACCTTTATGGCGGTTCATATTTTTTTCAAAACGGGTTTTCAACGCTCCGAGTAGTTCTTTACGTTTTTCTGATGATAACTCCTTTTTGAATGCGGTAATTGCTGACGGTTTGCGCATAATCATATCATACATTCTGAGTTTATAAAATCTTCTGTGCAGAGTGAAATTTAATTTACAACTCACTGATTTACACACATTCAGGATCTAGGTTCACAAGTGCAGGAGAATATTGTGGTAATTTGTTTGTTATAACAATCTTCTTGGATTGACAAGCCACATATCCAGATTCTGTTTTTATCCAAGGAATTATAGAAATTGAGTTTAATGAGAATTGTGATAAATCTGAAAGTTCATTGCCTGGACCGATAAATGTTGGACATTGTTCTAAAATCCCAAAACTATCATCTTCAAATGGTTGTATGGAATTTACTAATATATATCTTGCATCTTGAGGTTTGATTGTTAAGAAATTATTAGATGCATCGTTTTTTATAATACATGATTGTAATTGGCTGTATGCTTCTCTACCAATTGTTAAATTCCATATTGTAAATGGACTTTTGTTTAGTACACTTATTTTGATATTTTTTTCAGTATTTGAATTGTCTATGCAGATTGTATCATTAATTGTTATTTGGACGTCTCCACAATATGTTGATTCTTCTTGACCTTTTCCAGGATCTACATTTTTTGATAAATTAATGGCCCATATCATAATAAATGTACCTAGTGCTATGGTAAACCCTATAATTAAAATCCAGGAAATTAATGACTCGATACCTCTTTTTTTCATTTTTGGAATAGGTAAGGTGGGAATTCTTGTGTGCCTCCGCTATTATAAACTTCTGTTGTTGATTGTGTTGATGATTCTATATAAAGTTTTAGGTCTGGAGATAATGGATTTGTTTTAAATTTGTGAAATACTGAGCCTATTTTTATTAAAACTAAATCAGTTCCAGAGAGATCTGCTTCAGAATAATCACCATAATTTTTAATTGATATTGGCACATCTGTTGTAAATCTTTTGCCTGCAACTTTTAAAGTTGCGGAATTTATTGTTTCTGTGTTAGCTCCAAAGAGATTTATTGGTTCACATTCTTGGGGTGGGTTTGGCTGGTCACATCCTGGTTTTATAACTTCTACAGGAGATGAATCTACATAACTTTTTACAAATGCTGTGCTTTCATCTGAGTAAATATAAAATAATTGCACTTGGGGATTTGTTAATCTTGAAAATGTTAAATAATCTAAGGTAAATGTGTTTAGTCTTTCTATTCTTTGAGACTTGTCTTCATCCTTCTTTATGGAATAGTCTACAACCTTTACAGCTTCTTGTTGGTAGTTTTTTGATAAATATTGAAAGTCACCAAATATTGTAGCTTCCTCTACTCTATTAAATTTTTGAGTAATAGTAAATAAAGCTAGAGAAAATATAATTGCAATTATTAGGAAAAACTGACCTCTTTTATCCATAAAAATGTTAGTTATTAGTAGTTTAAAAATCTATTGGAAAGTTTTAAAAATATATTGTTTATCTTATTCTTTATGGAACTTTGTCCTTATAGAAGAATTTGTAGTGAATATGGTGAAAGGGATTCATGTAAAGAAGATCCAAAATATTGTGAAATTTATGATATAAGAGAGAGAACTCAAAACAGAGATGCTTTAAGACCAGAAACTGCTGATAGCGGGTTAGAAATTATTTCTGAAGAATCTATTTTTATTAATTGAAAGCCCCAGATGAGATTTGAACTCACGACCCCGTCCTTACCAAGGACGTATTCTACCAGGCTAAACTACTGGGGCACAACTATTTGATAATTTTGACTCTTTTTAAAAATTGTGTTATAAAAAAGTGCGAGGGGCAGGATTTGAACCTGCGAAAGGACTAACCTACAGGATTACTTACTCCTGAAAGGAGTTTTCAGCTTATGCTGGTCTTAAGTATCGCAGAGCTTAACACTCTCCTGCGCATTTGACCAGGCTTTGCTACCCTCGCATGCTTAGTCATTTAAAAACCTGATTTATTATATTTAAAAAGCTTTCTTTTTATTTTAGAAAGGTATATATATTTTTATATTATTCAAATAT
>Ga0209542_10007327_pt1 | contig 21063 bp, 28 predicted proteins | sample RifCSPhighO2_01_FD_184028 | JGI IMG/M metagenome (GOLD analysis project Ga0209542, IMG submission 184028) | Soil microbial communities from Rifle, Colorado - Rifle CSP2_plank highO2_0.1 (SPAdes) (version 2) | ecosystem: Environmental > Terrestrial > Deep subsurface > Rock core/Sediment ... | reverse complement strand
AAAAAAGACAAGATATGGGAAAACACGTTCCCCAGCCCCGCAACGAAGCGGGGCTGGCCCCTACGAAATTCGATGTCTCAGCTTACTTCGGGGAAGTCTGTAAGGAATAACGTTTTTAAGCAAGGTTAAATTCTCCTTGAAGATGCTAATAGATGAGCTAATCGGTCGGGGGGGAGTAAGCTAGAAGCAACGCGCCTTTTTTTGGAAAGAGGTTTAAATATTCCGATTCCGCGTTCTGCATTTTTATACGCTGGTCAAGGTCTAAGTTCTATAAAAAGCGAATTTGAAAGGCTAAGAAAGCCCATCATCGTACGAGGATCGCACAAGACAGATTGGAGAGGGTGTGTGGGAGCTGTTCCTACAATTCCAGATGTAAATTCTTTTGCAGATTTAGAAAGAGCAATTAAAGAAATGGAAAAAGAAATGAAAACGCCAGAGATGGAAGCCTTCATGGTAGACGACTCCGGTACATATACGCCCGAGCTTCATTTCTTGGTTCAGGAACAATCACAGTCAAGGATGAGAGGAACGATGTTACTACATCCTTTCTCAAAACGGGAAGAGAGAGAGCTTTTCATAGATTATTTTGATATAAGTTCTGGGAAAGAAGGTCAAAGATATTTTTACAATGAAACCTCTCATTTAAGGGGGGATGGAAGCTGTGAGCGAATCGTTTGAGAAATACCGTCCATTCCTGCATGGCTTGGCTCAGAAGCTAGACTTGATGGGTGGAGCAGGCCACGCGGTCGGCATTAGTGCAGATCTTTGGTTGGCTGGAACAGGCGATATCGTAGGCTCATTAGGTGGGAAGTTCTGGAATTTCCTAGCGAACATTCCTGAAAAAGCATACAGTTTAGTCTATGCCGTACGCACAGGCAATTACATGACCAGTATGAAGAACATCTTAGAGGGCATGGTCGCTTACGTTCCAGGTTTAACTTTAGTGGATGAGGGTTTGGATCGGCTCATTCGCAAGGACTTGATGCGAGACATCGTAACGCGTTTTGAGAAGAAAGAAGGATTGTACAAACCCTGGACAAGGCGCTTGAGCGACTTGCTCAAGGATAAATACACCAATGTGCAGGACAGAAAAAAGAATGTCTTTACTCCTAGATACACTCCTCGCCTGGCAACGGCTTAGAAGAAAACTATATAAACAGATAGAGCGGAGTCTTCAATGAATGACTCCATTGGAAATCTTAGCATCTATTCTCATCACATTAGGCATTGTAAAATTGGTCGTGATCATGGTTTCTCCAAACAGTTGGTTGAATTTTGCCAGAAAAATATATGCCAAACCAAAAATTACTTCCATCATAGCCTTGTTGTTAGCGTTGGTCGTGTTGCAACAGCTTATGGCAGCAGGCGTTACCATCATAGAGATCTTTGCCATCGGATTATTCATCTCGCTGCTCTTCATGGCAAGTATGGTACCCTTCATGTCTATATTGATCGTTTATGTTAAGAAGCATGGTTTGAAAAAATCCATTCAAGAACAATGGCTGCCAACCCTCGTTTGGATCCTTCTTATGCTCTGGGGTCTTAAAGAGCTCCTTACTTAATAAAAACCTTTAATACTAAGACCCTATACCCATCTTTATGAACTTCTTCCTCAACAGGTACAAGCAACTCGGCGCAGATTTTGACCCTAAAAAAATAGAAGTCAGGCATTCGTTGCGAATCAATACGTTAAAGATCAATGAAGAGCAGCTCATCGAGCGCTTAAAAAAAGAGAGGGTTATGTTGGAAAAGGTCCCTTTTTTAGAGTGGGGGTACCACTATGCAGCGCCGTTCTCGCTCGGCGCAACACCTGAATATCTTTTAGGGTATTATTATCTTCAAGAAACAGCAAGCCAGTTGCCTGTTCAAATCCTAGATCCTCAGCCGGGTGAAACGGTCTTGGACATGGCCGCAGCGCCTGGCAGCAAAACCACTCAGATCGCTCAATGCATGAAGAACAAAGGCATCTTAGTGGCCTTAGATGAAAACGTCCATCGCCTGGATGCCGTAAAAAACAACGTGGAACGTTGTGGCATTACCAATACCATTCTGTACAAAAAAGACGCTCGTTTTGCTGCGGATTTTGGCATTTTGTTCGACAAAGTTCTTTTGGATGCTCCTTGTTCAGGAAACTTTGTCACGGATCAACATTGGTTTGAGAAGAAAACTTTAGACGGAATCAAAGAGCGAGCACGTCTGCAAAAGGAGCTCCTTAAGGCAGCAGTAAAAGTTTTAAAGCCTAAGGGAGTCTTGGTCTATTCCACCTGCACATTAGAACCGGAAGAGAACGAAATGAACATCGATTGGCTCTTAAAGAAGTGTCCTGAATTAAGGCTGGAAAAAGTAGAGATGGAAGTGGGCGATCCAGGTCTAACTGAAGTATTTGGTGAAAAACTCAGTCCAGAGCTAAGCAAGTGCAGAAGGCTTTGGCCCCACAAGACAAAAACAGAAGGGTTTTTTATAGTTAAGATGATTAAAGGAGAAAAATGATTAAGAAACTGATTCGGCAGGTAAGCGGTTTAGGTACAGCTTTCTTCTGTCTCATCCTGATCTTATTTGCTTATTTAAGCAAGCAAGAGCAGTTGTCCGTAAAGCTCTTATTCATGTTTCTTGGTGCGACCCTAATCGGTGAGGGAATAAAACTGTTCTATAAAAAGCGTCGCCCGGACTTCGATCCGAAGGAAAGGTATAATTACATCTGGCCGATCAACAAATTAATAGAGGTCGACGAACGTTCGTTTCCGAGTTTGCATTCAGCACGAGCCGCAGGATTGCTGGTAATATTAGGAGTTTATTTCCAGATTTTCTATTTACAATTGTTCTTAGGCTTACTGGCTTTGGGCGTCGCAGCTTCTCGAGTTTACTTAAAAAGACATTACATAGAAGACGTCGCCGCAGGGTTTATTTTTGGCTTGCTGGTTAGTGGGATGGTCTTATATTTAACCTTTTAAAAAATAGGGCTAGATTTGTTTTAAGTATTTTTCAAAGGCTTTCAGGGCTTCGGGCAGGTTCCTCCGTCCAAATCCAATACGAAAATGCCGGTTTCCATAATCATATTCGGTGCTGGGCAGGAGCATAACCCCTACTTTCTTAACAACTTTCTTACAGAAATCGTATGCATCTTCATCGAATTTTATTTTGACAAAAGCGATAGGGCCTGCTTTGGGTTTTTCCCAGCCAAACTTTTTTTCATGTTTCAAAAAGAAAGGTTCTAAAATAGCCAAGTTGTCTTTAATGATCTTTAAGTTGTTTTTTATAATTTTATCCTTCTTTCTCAGTGCAGCAAGCGCAACAGATTCACTTAGGGCGCTGTTGCAGATTGTTGTATAGTCTTTGAAAGCCAGAACATTGCGAAAAAGCTCTTTTTCTCGAATGGAAAGCCATCCGATTCTCAGTCCAGGCATGCCAAAGGTTTTGGACATGCCGGACAGAGAAATGCACCTTTCATAGAGATCAGCTCCGATGAGCAATCGGTCTCCCTTGTCATACTCTAAGAGGCGGTACATCTCGTCTGAAAAAACATAGCAGTTGTTTGCTCGGGCAATATTCATAATTTCTTGGTATTCTTTTTTAGAGAATAAATGTCCGGTAGGGTTATGCGGGCTGTTGATTACAATGAGTTTAGTCTTAGCATCCGCATTTTCCTTAAGAAAATTAAGGTTCCAACGCCATCCTTCACGAGTTTCAGGTTTCCAGTTTATAATCTGGCAACCCATGCTTTTTGCGATTTCAAACAAAGACTGGTAACAGGGGGACTGTACAATAATTTTATCTCCAGGGTTTAGCAAGGCATTCATTACGATGAAGATGCCTTCTTGAGGCGCGCATACAAGGATATCCTCAGGTTTGGCTCGAGTGAACAGTTTAGAGATCTCTTTTCTTAGTTCAGGATTCCCCTGAGATTCAGTGTAGCCTAACTTCATGGATAAAAGTGCTGAGAGTTCTTTTTTAGAGAGGATCTCTTGAACGGACAAGCTTTCACAGTCAGAGGCACAAAGCAGATAAGGAACGCTAAACTCGTATTCAGCAAAGTACCTCTCTAATTTGAAATCATCCAGTTTCATAAAAGAGAATAATTCAGGCTAATTCTTAAAGGTTTTTATGTCAAAGAAGGTTTGCGTTTAACGAGTTCTACAATCGTAATTTGGTTCCCATCCGGATCCTCAATGCGCATCCGGATTTCCCCCCAAGGGCGTTTTCGGGGAGGTTCTGTAACCAACGTGTTTTTTCGTTGGCAATGTTTCCAGAGGCGCTCGATGTTGTCCGTCTCTAGTATAATCCCGGTGTTGCGTCCGATCAGGTACTGGCCTTCACGATGGTCATTCGGGCCCCATTCTGAGTTGGGCTCTCCAAGGTCAATTACGGTTTTATCTTTCTGAAGCTTCATCTGAGTGCATTTATACGCCGACGCCCTCCCAGCCACTTTAAACCCAAGCACTTCTTTGTACCATAACACCGCCTTTTTCAAGTCCGAAACCATGACTTCAACAGCAGCAATGTGGGTGGGCATGCCTATGTGGAAATACACCCATATAAAAAATGAACGTAGTTTGAGGTCAAAGTATTTAAGTATCCAAGAAGCCCTTGTCAAATGTTACAAACAGATCCGAATGGAGATATGGCTAGTTACAGGTCAAGAAAGGCCCCTCTCCACTTCTTTCTTTATGTCCCTCAGTTAGGTAGAGTAATACCTCCACGATTAGGTTTAGAGACCGAAATTGAAGCAGCCCAGCAAGAAACTCGCGAGATGCTAGAGAAAATGACAGACTCGATAGTTGAAGAATGGGTTAGACAAACGAATAATCTTTTTGTTTATCTCAGCGATGGAAGGTTTTCATTAGAGTTAGCAGGTATAAAAAGAGTGAGCCTTGATTTGCCATCTGAGTTTAAACCAATAGAAGAGCAGATATGTGCCTTGGAACGAGATAAATTAAGATTAAATGAAGGCTTCAAAATGGTGGTTACCCCAGAATACCCAAGTAATCATGGAATGGGAATTTATTGTGGCGAAGGTATATTCATGGTGCATAGCAGGTGGCTGCACCTTGGAGAAGCTCAATTTCCACATGACGGCCCTAAAGATGTTTATCGTACTACAGGCATGCATGAAATTGGGCATGGACTCATAGGAGGGCATTGTGAACCTAAATTTAATGAAAGAAACTGCTTGATGAACCCAGAACGTTACGATCGCGCAAGAGCAATTATCCTTTGTGGCGATCACGCAAGAATAGCAGGTTGGGTAAAAAAACCATGCTTAGATCCGGATTATGATATCTTTCAGAAACTAGTGAATGATAGTTCTTAGAAATACGAAAAATAGGTGGACAGCGAACCTAGTTTCCCACACAGAAGTGCAGTACTCCTAGGTACGTGGGCCTGCTTGACTTCCGAGTTCGGAATGGGATCGGGTAGGACCAGACCGCTATGACCGTCCATAGAGGAGGATCTGAAGCCAGTTTATAAGCTTTTTGGCGAAAAGATTTTAAACTCTCGATAGAGAAAGAGCTTTATGGTCGATCTGGTCAACCGCATTGAGGGAGATCTTAAAACAAAGAAGCCTTCCAGTGTGCGTACCGCGCTCATAAAGGAGGGGTACAAGGAAAAGGAAGTAGATGAGGCGTTTACTAAGTTTTACAGTAAGAAACTCGTTTCTCAGCCTATTCCCAAGGAGGAAAGCGCAGATTCAGTTACGATTTCAGTGAACAGTGGGGAGGCCACACCCATTAAAGGTCATGAAACCTTTGGTCCGGGGGATGCCGCTTTAACGGTTGTTGTAATCGCATTAATCATCGTGGGGTATCTTTACGGGGTTCCTGTTTTGAAGGATAAGGGTTTTTGGCCTACCTTGCCGTCATTATCCGTTCCAGCGCAGCTGCAATCTCCTTCAGAAAGCAACAAGGAAGAAACACCGCAGGAGGAACTCCCTGCTACAGAAGGAGTGAAAGAGTTTAGTTTGGTAGCGAAGCAGTTTGAATTTGTTCCAAATGAAATTCGTGTAAAAAAAGGAGATCGTGTGAAATTGAGGGTGAAGAGCATCGATACACAGCATGGTTTTCGCCTGCCTGATTTCGGCGTGGAGGTAACGTTAGAGCCCGATCAGGAAAAAGTGGTGGAGTTCACAGCAGACCAGGCCGGCACGTTTGATTTCTATTGCTCCGTCTTTTGCGGCGCAGGCCATGGTAACATGAGAGGATTATTGTTTGTGGAGCCTTAAGTTTTTAAAAACAGTAAAGTTTCTAGAGGGATGCTCCAAGATCTAGTGGATGAAGAGAACTTAGCCGAAGCAGCGAGAATTCTAAACAATGAAGTGCCTCCTTTGCGTCATTTGACCAATTTAGGGGTTTTGGAGATGATCGAATTAAGACAGTTGAGAAAAAAGAAGACCGAAGAAGATGGTCCAGATCTAACGGTGTGGTACAGATCGTTCAGAGGTCGAGAAACGCGCGACGATATAGCTCAGATCTTGTGGGTAAACAGTATTCATAGGTACCGCAACCCAGATTCTCATGACTACACTATAAAAAAAGACAAGGAAAGGCACCGAGAGGTCGTTATCTTTGAGCTCCCTAAAGAATATCCGGATGGCTTAACAGAAAGAATCCAAGTGGTTTTAACGGTTTACGAATACGGCTGTCCAGATGAATGCGTAGAAGATTAAAGTAACCCAATCAGTTCGCTCAAATTCAATTCAAACGCACACACTGGCATTTCCAAGCCCCAGTTCTCAAGTACTTGGGGGTGAACTTCTCCAAGATACGCGACTTTTTTGCCTTTGACAACTACGCGACCAACCCGGCCAGAGATAAAGCTAGTGTGCTGGGTTTCTTCAATGGTGTATTCCAATCCTAACTGCCCAAATAAATAATCCAGGGTTTGTTTGGCGTGGGTATAGTCGGCGTCAGTGCTGATCTTGGCCCAGCAGAGTCGCGTTGGGTTCGCTGATCGCGTCTCAGCTTTCGCATCAGGCAACACTACTTCGCCTATTTCAAAAACTTGTTGAGGGTATTCTCTCATCTTATTCCGGTTCAAAAACTCCATCACAGATGGCAAGACCCAAGTCCTAAAGATACTCCAATTCTTCGAAACCGCGTTGTCAATCTCAATATGAGGCTGTACCTGTAGGTTCATGTGTTGGAACAAGAACTCTTTGTTCGTCAACGTATAAGATAAGATCTCTTGTCCACCGAGTCCAATTAAAATCTCAGCCACATGTTTGGATAACTCTTCAATGGGTTGCAGTTTTCCCGTCGTAATCAATTGGGGCGGTTCAGGTTGGATGTGGTTAAATCCATACTGTACCAATGCGTCCTCCACAACATCAGCTGGGTGTAAAAGGTCTTGCCGGTAGGCAGGATATTGTGCAATCAGATTTTTTCCTTGGACCTTAGCATCGTACCTAGCCTTCTTCAATAGTTTCACAGTTTGTTCTTTGCTCAATTCCAATCCAGTTAACTGACGAACATAATCCATGCTAACAGATATTTTGGAAGGAGTATAATCAGGTGTCACCACTTTTTTCTTAGGGTTATGGATCATAACACTTTCAATGCGACAGCCTTGGTCGTGGAAGTTAGCCGCCAAAATGGCCAGGGCTGTGTGCACCGTCTTCCAAGTCTGTCCAGTGCATTCGATAAACAAGTTTTTAGTCTCAGAACTGACTTTTCCGGTGTGGTTGCTATTAATGATGGGAGGCATGGACAAAATCTCGTTAGCTGAATCAATAAATAAGGGGAATTTTTTAAGACCTTGAAGTAAATGACCATAGTCTAGTCCTTTGGGGTGTTTACTCAGAATCTGTCTTAAACTCAAGGCTTGGCTCATTTCCAAGGGCACAAAAGTTGTTTTGTCAGGGTCTGCCATGACATAGCGAACAGGCCAGGTGATCTTGTCAAAGTCGTAAATGCCGATGGACAGCTCTTTGCGTCGTCGTCCGAAAGTCTCAGACAGCTTTTCTTGCCATTGAATCATGTCTTTAATGGCTTGGTCGGTAATCTTACAGTTCTTGACGACAGCGCAAGCCACATAGGGTCGATACGCCAGAGCTGCTTTGTCCACATGCAAAGCATACTTAGAGGGATAAATCTTGAATGAAGCCAGTCCAGTCTGGATTCCATAGTGTCCTTTCATCTCGCGGGCAATGCCTTCCGGCCCCCATAAATCGGGTCGATTGGTGTCTGCCACTTCCACTTTGAGCAGGTCTCCTTCTTTCTCTTTCAACTCGCACTTGGCATAAGGGAAATCCAATTCCAGCTGAGGAATAGAGATCTTTCTACCGATGAACTTGCATAAGTTTTGGTGGCTGATTTCAATCGTGGGCATGTTTTTACCTAATTGTTCATGATGATCAAGTACAATCCGATGAGGATGATCAGCACATCAATGATCTGACCAACTAACCCGGCCAAAAAAGGCACATTGAGCAGTTTGATCAATCCGATAACTAACAATACAATTCCGATGGTTCGTTTCATAGATCCCATTTAGATCACCTTTTTTGTTTTTCTTAAATAGTCTAAATCTGAGCTGAAGAGTTCTCGAATGTCATTGATGCCTAGTTTGAGCATAGCCATCCGGTCGATACCCAGTCCCCACATAATATTAGGCACTTTTATTCCTAAAGGTTCTATTAGTTCAGGTCTTCCCATGCCTGCCCCACCCAGTTCCAACCATCCAAATTTAGGATGCTTTACTTGCAGTTGAACAGAGGGTTCTGTGAAGGGGTAATAGCAAGGTTGGAACATGACGTCTTTCCATCCGGTGAGTTGCTCAACCGCTTGCTGAAGCAATCCGAGTAAGTGTCGAAAACTTAAACCGGGTGCCATGATGAAGCCGTCAAATTGGTTGAACTCCACGCCATGGCTGGCATCAATCACGTCCGGCCGATAACATCGAGAAATGGTGAAGTATTTTCCAGGGATTTTCAAGTCTTTGCTCTGCCAGTATCGGGGATCAACTGCCGTTCCGTGAGCACGAGGCATGAGTTGCTTGGCCACTTGAGGGTCCCAAGTATAGCCCCAGCCTTTACTATCGCTCTTGCCTCCATTCTCATGCGCAGCTTTAACAGCCGCAACGATTTTTTTGTCAGGCAAGTCACCATATTTGGGGCTTTTAACGCGGTAAGTATCCGTCCATGTTCGTGCGGGATGATTTTGCGGTTGAAACAGACTATCAAAATTATAGAACTCTATATCCACAATGGGTCCGGTCATCTCAATAAATCCCATCGTCAATAATTTTTCTTTGACAAAACGTAGGAATTGTAGGTAAGGCTGTCTCTTTCCACCGCACACTTTGGGTACGTTGATCTTGACGTCATAGACTCGGAAGTCTTTGTTCTTCCAATTTTTTTGCTTGATCATCTCAGGAGTGAGGCTTCCAATCATTTCCGTATCTTCAATTTTGTGCAGCAATAAGGCCTTGCCAAGTTCAAGCAGTTCAACGGTACGTTTCTTCTGCTGAGTCATTTGAACGATTTTTTTTCTTTTTCGCAATTGTTCAAAGGCGTACTTGTCTTCAGGTTGAAGCTGGTCTATTCGGATGGGCCCTTCACGTAATTTTTCCAAAAACTTTTCTTCCAGTGTTTGGGTGTGAAGTTGTTTTTCTCCACCCTCTGTAAGGTGAATTTCATTTCCAACAATGTTAATAGCTGCTTTTCCTCGCAATAATCCAATAGAGACTGTAGCTTCTTCATGGCTGAGCTTTCCAGCCACTTCAATGTCCATCAGGGTTTTCTTGCCTTCTTTTGCGGCTTTTAAGAAGCGTCGTTCAGGCAGTCCTTGTTGCAAAGCCGTCTCTCCGTTCACATCCAGGCTGATCCAATCCGAAGCTTGAACGTGAAGTTTAAGTACTTCCTTGTTGCTGAGCCATTGCAAGGCTCGCAAGACTTCAATTTCTTGCATTCCAGACGTTTCAACAAGCTCAGTCAGCGTAGCACCTTCTTTCAAATGCGGCAATACCGCCCGTTCAAGCGGGTGCAGTTTAGCCAGAAGGTCTTTCATCGTCAAGTTAACTCGAACGGGGTATATAAATGTTTTCTGCAGGTGACATTGTAAACTTGTCGTCACCTGGCTTCTGAAACTGGTTGACTCTTAATTTTGGTTGTACAGCTCTTGTTTTTTATGGTCGGCAAAGTAAATGTGGGTTTCTCTCAAGTTGCTAAAAAAAATCAAGAAACAATGAGATGATGATAAATAGACAATGTCTCCCACGCATGCCAAAAAACATTTCCGAAACCTTTATATAACGGTAAGACTTATCTTACCTAATGAACCAAATTGCCATAACAAAAATGAGTTCGAAGGGACAGATCGTGATTCCATCCGAGATGCGAAAAGACTTCAAAAAAGGAGAAAAATTAGTATTAATTAAGAACAAGAAGCAATTAGTACTTAAAAAAATGAAAGACCTGTCTAAGAACTTAGAGGAAGACCTGATCTTTGCTAAAAGAACAGAAGCAGCTTGGAAACGATACGAAAAAGGAGAGTTCAAAAGCATGGATTTTGACGAGTTCTTAAAAGAAGTTAAAAAATGGTAAAGCTCTTTTTTGACGATTCTTTCGAAAAGGCTTTTCGTAAGATCAAAGATCAGGCATTAAAAAATAAGCTAATCAAGCAGTTCTCAAAAATAAGGGAAGATCCCGAAGTGGGTAAACCGATGATGTATCGTAGAAAAGGGACTAGAGAATTATATATGGCTCCTTTTCGCTTATCTTACACGTACAATAAAGAAGAAGGTAAGGTCATTTTCTTAGATTTCTACCACAAAGACGAGCAATGATTTAAAAACAGGCTAAATATCCATAAAACATGCGTAAAGTCATGGTCTTTGGAACCTTCGATATTCTTCATGAAGGTCACCACAATCTTTTCTTGCAGGCAAAACAGCACGGGGATTACTTGATCGCAGTCGTCGCAACAGACAAGAACACAAGAGAGATCAAGAAGAAGGAGCCCTTACACTCCGAACAAGAGCGTCTCAAAATCGTCCAGGCTGAGTTCAATGTGGACCTGGCAGTCGTGGGGGATGGCTCAGACCCCTACAAAGTCATCATAACCCACAAACCTGATTTGATCTGCTTGGGTTATGATCAGCACAACTGTTTCGAGGAAAAGTTGGCGAGCAAATTAAAAGAACATCGTTTAAACATCCCTATTGTTCGTCTGGCTCCATTCCATCCGGATAAGTACAAGACGAGCTTGTTGCGGAAGGATTTGAAAACTCAGCGATAATTATATAAACCATTGGTTTTATGAACAATTCATGGATAACACCGCTTCTAAAAAGGAAAAATGGGGATCTTTTCTGTTGCGTTTTGCTTTGGCTTTTGCTTTGTTGTGGAACGCCTTGGGCATATTGGCTGTTCCAGGGGTTCCTCCTACGGATTTAAAGGAGTACACCACCCAATCCTTTTACTGGTTTGAAACCATCTACCCGTTATATCTAGGAATAATCGAGCTCATTTTAGGCGCCGCTATCTTAGTGGGTTTATTCACGCGAGTCTTTGCAGGACTAACTGTTTTACTCTACTTATTCTATACCCTCCTAGAGATCACAACAGTTCCTTGGGGAGTTTTCACCAGTGCCTGGATTCATCTCTCTTTGTTTTTCCTAGCTTTAAGCTTGGTCTTTCATGGTGCTCCACATTGGAGCTTGGATGCGTTATTGTATAACCATAAGCATCATAGCTAAATTTTAAAGGCCCATTACAAGAGAAATCGGGCAATGGTCCGATCCACACACTTCTTTCAGAATAGTGCAATTTTTCAGCTTTCCGCACAATTCTTCGCTGACTAAGAAGTAATCAATCCGCCACCCGATGTTCCGTTTTCGGGCGTTGTTCCGATACGTCCACCAGGTATAATGACCCCCTTCTTTCACAAACTCTCGGAATGCATCTACGTATCCTAGTTCTAAGAAATGACCTATCCATTCTCGCTCAACAGGGGTAAATCCAGCATTCTTTTTGTTTTGTTTAGGATTTCGCAGGTCAATCTCTTGGTGCGCAACGTTGATATCGCCTCCAATAATAACAGGCTTCTTCGCTCGAAGTTTCTGACAAAACCGCTCAAAGGCTTTATTGAATTTCAACTTAAAAGGCAATCGGAGGAGTTCTCGCTGGGTATGGGGGAAGTATGCATTGATCAAGTAAAAATGTTTATATTCCAAGGTTAGAACGCGTCCTTCGCGATCGATTTCTTTCTTGCCAAGTCCTCTTATAATAAAGAGCGGTTTTTCTCGGTACAAAGTCAGAACGCCGCTATAACCTTTTTTCTGAGCAGGAAAGTAGGCCATTTCATAATTCAGTTTAGAGAAGTCCACATCAAATGGGTCGCTTTTGACTTCTTGCAAGCAAACGATGTCAGCATTTTCTTTCTTCAAAAAGTTCAGTAATCCTTTACTAGAACAAGAGCGAATGCCATTGACGTTCCAAGATAGGATCTTCATGAGTTAAATTCTGTTTTTCACTGCCGCCCACAACAAGGGCAGCGCAATCGTCACATCGCAAATCACATCGACGAACTTGGCTTGGGGTTCCATCTTGCCCCAGCTAATTCCCTCACATAACTCAGCCCCACTGCTTCCGCCTGGTTCGGGTCGGTCCATAGTGATCTGCACGCCATATCCAGCTGCATTCGGCGCAAGCTGCATGGCTTGTTGAATGAAGTTCTTGGGCAATCCTCCACCTAAATAAATTACGCCAGCTTGCTTCGCCGTCCAGGCTAAGTCCATCATTTCTTTGAGGTCTTCAAACGCCTTTACATTGCACCTCTTGCCTTGTGCCAGTCGCCCCCAGATCATCAATCCAATGCCTGAATCAGCAATGCCTGGGCAGAATAAAGGGATTTTTCGTTCATAGCAGGTCTTCAAGATGCTTTTTTCTCCGGAAGGGGCCAGTTCGCCCACTTTCCATAAAAATTCTTTAATGGTCTCAAGGTCTTTAAACGAATCATAATTTTTCTCAAAGAAGTCTTCCAAGTCTTCATACACTTTGTTGGGCATGTAGGTATCAAACATTCGTACTAAGCCTTTCTTGTACAGCTCTGCATCATCGGCGTGATGTGAACCTTGGTAGTGCCTATGTCCAAAGGCCTCAGCCAGATCGTGTGTCAGGTTGGCTCCGGTCGTTACCATGACGTCAATCACGCCACTTTCAAGCATATCAATGATGATGTTCTTCATACCGCCAGGCACTAAAGCCCCAGCGAAGCCAAAGAACGTGCGGCATTCCGGGGTTGTAAAGATTTTTTCCATAATTTCAGCAGCCCTTCCCATCCTTCCAGCACCCATGACACCAGCAGCGCGCATGGCTTTAACCAAGTCATTAGCGCTCATGCCGTTTCGAATGTGGATGGGTTCTACAGGAGGGTGCATGAATTTCAAGAATAGGAAGGCGTTTAAAAAGGTTCTTTTAAGCCACAGAAAGGATTAAATGCAGCCCTAAATGTCTTAAGGATATGAACAAGAAAGGGCATCATGAAGTGGGTCCTGGACCATATATGTTAGTCGCTGCAGCGCTTAGTTTCTTAGCTTTTTATGTGAGGAAGTTTTTCAGGCATAAAAAATAAGATCCAGTATGGAGAGTGTAAAAACCAGTAACGTATTTGTTTAGCATCCTAAGGTCAAAACTTCACCAAATAAAGATTCTGTTCGTCGCGGGGGTTGCCCCCCACGGGGGAGCAGGACCTTAAAAAAGGCAAAAAAAGTTTTGAAGATGCTAAACAAATACCCAGTAACTAACTAAGCCTTTGCAGGTTTTGGGTTGTCGTCGATAAATCCTTTCGGGAGAGGGGGGGCGAAAACCGCTCCTTGCCCGTTTTGAGCTTGAAAGGGAGCGGTTTTCGGGAAAAAGACGTCTCAAAATAGACCTCTTTCAATCCCTCACCCAAACCCTCTTTTACCGACGATAAAACACGAGAAAAACAGCCCAAAATAAGGCCAAAACGTAACCACCTTAGTAGTTACGCCATCATAAATATCTTCAGCCTAAAGGCCGAAGTGTTTCCCAAAAATTGCCAAAAGAGCCAATGCATCCTTCGTTTAAAGACGAAGGAATTGTAGCAATTTTTGATAAAGCATATATATCTCGCTTCCTTTATAAAGGAAAAATGGAGCCCCACGAAGACCTTCTGCTGCAATCCCAACGCCAACTCGAGATTGCCCACCATCTCCTGGACGAAAGCTACCCTTTTGTAAAGGATCCAAAAATGCTTCCGGCCATTCTAGAGCATATCTACTACGCCTTGGATTACTCCATAACAGCCTTGCTGCGCTTTGAGCGCAACCATAAACGCATCGCAGCATACAAGGACGACTTCGACGAGAAATACGCACTATTGAAAAAAGTAGCTAAACGTTACAAGCTAAAAGCAACAGGCTTGGATGAAATTCAGGTCTTGTTCGTAAAACAGAAAGTAACCCTCATTGCCTTCGTTCGGAAGGAAGATTTCGTCATGGTGGATCATAAAATCCATACATTAAGTACCGCAAAATTGAAGGGTTTTCTCTCGAAGACAAAGGTTTTTATAGATGGCATTCATAACAGTTTACGCACAGAGGTTCTAAAGAGCGCACAACAATGAAAGAAGCCTTGGAAGAAGCCAAAGAAGAACTCAAGAGGGTCGACCACTTAATCTATGTCAGTTTAAAGTACACCCGCACCGTTGATGTTTTGATGAATGTCATCAACCGGATGATTGACTGCTACAGTGGCATGATCGATTCCTTGTTGAAATGGGCCGTAGAAGAGAAAAAGATCATGGAGCTTCCCAGTAGTCCTGTGGAGCGCGGCGAGTTGGTCAAAAAACTCTTCCCAGAGCAGGAGTTCGGCGACAATGTCGAGTTATACTTCTTGCTTAGGAAGATTCATCGAAGCAATCCACAAAAAGAGAATGAGTACCGCCGCCATGTAACCCTAAGAACCTTCATTGAAGGCCGGGAAGAGATCGTCAACATCGACATCGCAACGCAGTACTACTTCTTCCAGAAAAAGTTCTTCGAGGCTGTAGAGAAGGTTGTGCTGGGTAAGACCTAGAAAAGTTTATAACCCACCATTCCTAAGCTCAAGTTATGAGTCGTGTTCTCTGCATTGTCTCAGGCAAAGGTGGCGTGGGCAAAACAACCACTGCCATCAATCTAGGCACCATTTTCTCGAAACATTACAAGCAGAGCATCTTAATGGACACTAATTTGACAACCCCTAACCTCCATCATCATCTGGACATGAGTGAAGCTCAGCATAACTTACAAGATGCTTTGCACGGGAAGGTTCATGTTTCCGAAGCAGTATACCAGCATGAATCAGGTCTAAAGTTAATCCCCTTAATGAACACATTAGATGAGATCCGTACAACAGATCTGGCTCACTTTCAGGAGGTCATTCAGGACGCAAAGGAGTTCAGCGAGCTATTGGTTCTGGACGGTGCAGCAGGTCTGGGTCCGGAAGCGCATGCTTCCATGGAATCCGCAGATGAGGTCCTCATCGTAACCTGCCCGGATAAAAGCAGTTTGGAGCAGGCCAAGCGCACCATCGAGTTAGCCAAAGATCTCCGCTTGTTAATCCTCGGCGTCGTATTAAACAAAGTACAGGACAAGCATTACGAATTGAGCAATGACTTCATCGAGTACTCATTAGGAGTTCCGATCATTGCAGAAATTCCGCACGATGAGCACGTCCCCCATAGTCAGCACTTAAAACACCCGGTCGTCTATGCTTATCCCAGCAGCCCAGCAGCCAAGGCATTTGAAAAGTTAGCATTCAAGTTGATGGACAAAGAGTATCATCCTTCTTCACAACAAAGTCTATCTGCTTTGCCTACACCCTAAGGGGGCAAAACCATTAAATACCAGTTTAGTTCCGTCGAATGTCATGAAGGTCATTGGTCTTAAAAAAGACACGCCAGGAGTTTTTCTAGAGAACATCCCTGAACCAAGCATAAGAAAGCCGAACGAAGTCAAGATTCGTATGTTAAAAGCGGGGATTTGCGGCAGCGATCGCAATCTAGTGAAGTTTCATGCAGTGGATGCCGCAGAAGGAGAGAATTTCTTGGTGATGGGTCATGAAGGTTTTGGTGTGGTGGTGGAAGTAGGGAATAAGGTAAGGAGTGTAAAGAAAGGAGACCACGTAGTGCCAACTGCGCGGAGGAGTTGTGGTCAGTGTGCCGCGTGTGCAAAGGGTCAGAGCGATGTATGCTATACAGGCTTGTATAAAGAAACAGGCCTGCATAAATTACAGGGTTTCTTCGCAGAATTTGCCGTGGCAGAAGAGGAGTACCTCGCAAAGGTTCCTAAAGGTTTAGCTGAGGTAGCGGTGTGGGGCGAGCCGATGAGTGTCGTGGCAAAAACCATGGAAATAGCAAAGTATGAACTGGGCCGCTATCCTCCTGAATGTGGACATCCACGCCATGTATGTAAGGGGAAGCATTGGGGCATCTGTAAAACCGCCATTGTACTAGGGGCCGGACCGATTGGATTTCTTGCGGCATGTGTGTTACGAGCGCATGATGTTGAAACCGAAGTGCTCTTAAGAACATTGGACCCTGCAAGCCATAGGGAAAAGCTCTTCCGTAAGATCGGAGTAAAATACATTCGAAGCACTGTAAACAAGAAGCCAAATGAATGGGTAGATGACAAGATGAAGCCTTCCATCCTAATCGAAGCAGCAGGGGATTCCGAAACCGCTTTCCAGATCCTTCCCCATTTAGAGCGCAACAGTGTTTGTATTTTAACGGGCGTTCCGCGAGGAGGAGAAAAAATAACGTGTTTTGACACCGATCACTTGTTAAGACAAATGGTTCGTTTCAATCAATCGATTGTAGGAAGTGTAAATGGGAACAAGGACCATTTCATACAGGGATTTGAAGAGATGCAATTCATCCAAAAAAAGTTTGGAAACATCTTAGCTGAAGCCATCACAAAAGAGTACAGCTGGAATGAGTATGAAGCAGCGCTTACTTCACGAGATGCAGGCCTAATCAAGAGCATCTTTAATTTTCAAAAAGAATGAACATTATTTTTTAGAAATATTATTTTTCTTTGTTTTTCTATTTTTCTCATTCGCTTTTCTAGCAAGCAGGAGGTAAACGGTTACGATAGCTGTGTAGTTAACCATCATGAACCACGGCGTCCCCCAGCTAATGCCATTGAACTTCCATTCTGAAAGCGGCCAGAATACGGGTGTCGGGAAAAAACGGTAACTGTGTGTCGGTACGTCACACAAGGTGTGCAACAACCATCCGCCGAGAATCCAGGGCTTAGGTTTATGGTAATGTTTGCAAATGAGACATACCGTCAAAAAAAAAAGAAAGAAGATAATGGCACTGTGACTCATGCTGTACATAATGTGTGTTAATTCTGACAATGGATGCTCGTACATCGAAGCACCTTTCATAAGGAGGTTGTAGGCGTGCAAACCCATAGGGATGCTAAAAGCAAAGACGTCAGGAAAAACACCCCAGAATGCCGCCCAGAGGAGTTTAAACTTTGTTTTTTGGTACAGGTTTACGGCTTTATAGAGTGCAACCGCCCATAGTCCATGTGCAAAGATGTCCATATCAGTCGAAGAAAGGCTTAAACTTATAAATAGTTCTTTTTTATCTATCCTCATGGTTATTCAACTAGGAGATTATAGGGATTTATGCCTAGAACATCCAGGCCAAGTGTATGGGAAGGATGAAGGCAGAGTAAGAAAAATACTATCTTTAGAGCGCTACAAAATACCACAAACAGGTGAAGTGCTCGCTCGGGTTAGAGAAATAGCTTCAAATATCGTTCAAGCAAAAGAGCAAAGCAGAAATTTAGAACCTAACTCTCTAGAAAGATTAATGGAAATAAATTTCACGGGAGATATAGTCCGAGAGATAAGTGCAGCAAAGACGACTAGGATAGCAGAGTTAGAAGAATGTGCTCAAGGAGCTACGATAAGAACAAAAAAACATGAAGAGTTATTGCGCATCTACGCAGCTTCATTTCCGTTACAATGTCTAAGTGAGAGAAATCCCACAACGCCAAATGATTATAATCAGTTGGTTGTAGCTAAACTGAGTGAAGAAACGCCAGGAATGTATATGATATACTTAAGATTAGTAAATGGTTTTCTTCCAAAAGAAGAAGAGATCGAATCATTTATTAGAGGCAAAACTATAAAGTCAGATCCATTAAGCGTTTCCTGTGCTCATTATAATAAAGATCGGATAAGGGAGATAATGAGAACAATATATGCTGGATTAAGGAAACAAAAAAGAGTTTCTGAAATTAAGGATATAACTCGAGGTTGCTTGGATAATGCGGTGATACAAACATTGCAAAAATTGCACCAAATGCACCAAATGCAACCAGTAATGATCTACATTCTAGGTCTAGGATCCCCTGAAAGCAATGATGGGGAGGAAGACTCTGCTCCTTTAATAGAATCACCAGACGACGAAGAGGGGATAACTCGAGCGCTTGCGGAAGTGGCAAGAAGTCCGGTGCGTAACTAAACCTGTCAAGAACTGCCAATAATAAAGAAAGAATAGCAGTTCTTGATCCATCAAAAAGCTTCGCTTTTTGAGGTCCAGAAGTGGTAGCTTCTGAGACCCTCAGAAATGTCTGGCATTTTTGGGGTCTAAAGATGTTTGCATCTTTGTGGCACATCAGGATTCCATACAGTATCCTATTAAATGATGTGGAATTCAGAATGTGCTCAAAAACCAGAGGGTTTTTGGCACCTCTGAATTCTATACAAAAGTATATATTTTGATATAGAATTCAGAATGTTTAAAAGCCTCTGTCTTTTCTATAGAATATGCAAGGTTTAGTCATCACCGATCAGGGTTTGGAAGAGACCGCAATAGAAGAGTTGAAGGAGTTAATCCAAGCAGAAGGAAAAACATTAGAACCTTGCATCGTGGAGTTCTCAATCAAAAAAGAGCAAGACCTATGCCTTCTAGCTTACAAGGCACAGAGCATAAGGCAAGTTATGCTATTATTGGGCAAGGCTCCATGTAAGTCCGACTTAGAAAGCGTGGAAAAAGCAGCCAAAAAATTGGCTAAAGAAGTGGATTGGAAGGTGTGGTTAAAAAAAGGAGCTTCTTTTCGTTGCAACGCAGAGCACACGGAGGAAACCGATTTCAACTCCATGGATCTGGCACGAGTCGTTGGGGGTGAGGTGTTTGATCTTTTAAAATCTTTAAAGCTCGATCCAAAAGTAAGTTTGAAAAATCCAGAAGTCATCTTATTCGCCTTAAAAGGGGAAAAGCAGTTGTGCCTAGGAATGGATTTTGCAGGCAGGGATTTAAGCAAGCGAGCGTATAAGATTTACCACCATTCTTCAGCATTAAAAGGAACAATCGCTTATGCAGCAGTGCGCTTTTCAGGTTTCAAGCCAAATGAATGCTTAGTGGACCCATTTGCAGGGAGCGGCATCATCCCGATCGAAGCGGCCTTGTTCAGCTCGGGTTTTTCTGTGAATCATTTCAATAAGGGCTTGGCATTTCAAAAAGTCAATAAGCTAAAAGTAAAAGACAAAGATTTTGATCGGTGGGAAAAAGTCCGAGAGCTTATGGCAGTGCAAGGTTCAGATCACTTGCTGATGCACATCAAGGCCAGCCAGAACAATGCAAAAATCGCCGGCGTTGACAAGTGGGCAAAGTTCTCTAAGGGCGACGTGGAATGGTTGGACACGCAATTTAAGAAGCAATCTGTAGGCCACATTGTAACGCACCCTCCTGAGCCCAGTCAACACTCAAGTGAGCGAGACATCGAAAAAGTGTACCGAGAGTTTTTCTACCAGGCTGATTTCATTTTGAAAAAAGGCGGCAACTTAACGGTCTTAGCGACAAAAAAAGGCTTGTTGTTGAGGATGGCCGAGGAGCGTAAGTTCAAGGTAGAAGCAGAAAGAGAAGTCTGGAGTGGAAAGATGATGTACTTTATGCTCCGTCTGAAAAGAACGTAATTATCGCACGCTATGTGTTTTCTTATAATCCATTCTCTTTTTAATCTCGGGTGTTTCAAGATAATTATCAGAAGTAATAACAGGATCTCCAGTCCTTTTCTCGAGTTCTTTCCGAGCGACACCGGCCACCGTTCCTCCTTCTTTGGCCGCTTCTTTGTTTGGAATGAAGCCTTGAGTGTCTTTCTTCCGAGCAATGCGTGTAGTCGATGCTTCACCAAGCATGGTAAAGATAAGTTCCAGGTCATTCATATGGTCTCGAAGGTTTTCACGTTTCAATCCCTTTACTTTTTTATATTCATAAGGAGTCAACCCAAAACTAGCCTTGCTGATCTCTGCGGTAAGGAGAGAATACTCCTTCTGCTGCTTAACTCCTCGCATGCTCCATTCGTTCGTAAGTTCGTCTCGTACCGCAATGCCTCGCACTCGTTTCTCAATCCAATCATCTGAATACCCTTTGGCTTTGTAGGTCTCTCGCATCCGTTTCTGAGCGAGTTCTGGGTTTTCAATCTCCTGGACGCGTTCATAGCCCACCTTAGCAAGCCACTGCTTGAAAGGTTCTGCCTTTTGAGAAGGAACCGATTGGATAAGTCGAAAGGCGCCTTTTGTGGAGACGCAGTTTAAGCTCTGCTTTCCTCCAGAGGTATCTATACTAAGGGGGGTGGCAATTTGCCCCCACCCTTGTGCAAACCCCTCATCTCTTCTCCGCATATCCTTTAAGTATCCGGAGGGGTCTTTAGATTCTGTTAAAGCAGCTATGATATCAACAGCAACAAACCACCATTCCTCATTGAACCATGCTCTTCGAATTTTATTTCCTTGAAAAACAACCAGTGCCGACTCTTCATCCATAAGGCTAGAAACGGTCTTCCTTTAAAAAAGGTTGTGAAGAGATGTCTAGTGGGTCCGCAACATTTCCGCATTTCTCGGAATTATTCTGCACAAATGGTGTATAAGAATATAAACGGTCAACCAACACCCTCCATTATGAAAATAATCCTTTTTGCAGAAGACAGAGATTCCGAAGGTGAGTGATTTTTTTGGCTAGAAACTCTGGAATTAGAGTTTATTAGCAGATTTTTTTATGTAGTTTTTTTTGTTCATCGGGGAATCAAGTGTCTTGTTTTAGCAAA
>Ga0209542_10007326_pt1 | contig 21064 bp, 21 predicted proteins | sample RifCSPhighO2_01_FD_184028 | JGI IMG/M metagenome (GOLD analysis project Ga0209542, IMG submission 184028) | Soil microbial communities from Rifle, Colorado - Rifle CSP2_plank highO2_0.1 (SPAdes) (version 2) | ecosystem: Environmental > Terrestrial > Deep subsurface > Rock core/Sediment ... | reverse complement strand
TGAAAGAATTGGGCCAAGGAAGTGTTCAAATCCCAACCAAAGCGTTTTTAGAAATTTTAAAAAGATAAATAAACAACCCCCAACCCCTCTGATCCCGCGCCTCAACTGGGGACAGGCATTAGAAGGGGAAAACGACGGGATGGTCGAAGCATCAGCAACATCTACTGAATCAAAGGCAGAATGGTAAAAAAAATCATACTAATCAATAATATGACAGCAAAGACAATTTGTACTTTTTTTCGCATTCGTGATGTCATAAAAAAGTGTGATATAATAAAGTGGCATAAAATTATCTTTTAATTTTTAAATATTTAGTTTTTGTGGTATGCCGTCAACCTTTTGGAACAAACTCTTTTTTTCAAAATGGACGCTCCTTATTGAGCTTGGTTTGGTTATTATTCTGGGAATAAGTTTTTTTCAAAGCGTGCGGACTCAACAGCATATTGCCAAAGAAATCGGATTACTCGAAAAAGATCTTGACGCGCTCACTCAAGAACAAGGCATTTTAAAAGAACGACAATTTGCGGCATCTTCTGACGCGTTTATTGAAACACAAGCAAAACAAAAACTCAACCTTAAAAACGCGGGGGAAACAGCAGTAATTTTTTACGAAGATACCAAACAACAGACAAACCAACCACAAACCGATACCTCCCCACAACAGCAGGATTCAAATATCAAAAAATGGATACGTTACTTTTTTGAATAGATAAATAGTAAAACAAAAAACAAGGAAATCCTTGTTTTTTGTTTGAAGCCACCTCCCGGATTTGAACCGGGGACCTTGGCTTTACGAAAGCCCTGCTCTACCAACTGAGCTAAGGTGGCGCTCACAGATGCAAACTCGTGCTCCCGCCTTTACGGCGGGTCGCCGTAAAGGCGACTACCAACTGAGCTACATCGGCTATAAATATACCTATTGAATCGTCAAAGCGGGATACGGGAATCGGACCCGCGTCTCTAGCTTGGGAAGCTAGCATACTACCACTGTACTAATCCCGCACGAGACGGATTTCTTTTTCTGTGATAGTATATGAAAATGCTATGAGAAAATCAACTGTCATTGCTATATGTTTACTAATATTAACGGAGACAACAGGAATAGCATTGCCCTCTGTCTCCTGGGCTGGTGAGGGCATCTATCTGGATCAAAAAACTATTGAACGCGGATATCCTGCAAAGTCCCAAGACGGTGTTGTCACACTCGCCATCCCTCCAACAGCGCTTAAAAAACCAATAATTGTATCTATTACACCTGCGCACGACGCTATTATACCCGAACACCTTACCGCGCTTACGCAAGCGTACGACATTACTCTTGAACGCGACCACAAAGCGATCATGCTTTCTTCTTCAATACCTTTGCTTATCTCCATTCCACCCACATCATCGCAATCAGCGATTTTTTTATGGAACGAACCAACTCGTGAATGGCTTAAACTCACAACATCAAAACACACCGCAACCATATTAAAAACCAAGATTGATTTTGCCGAATTACGCATTATGGCGTTCAGCGCGAACACCAAAACAACATCACTTCCGGTCCGCATCGCACTACCAAAAAGTATTGATACCACAGAGGCACACATCATCACCCCGCCAACAACATATACTCTCATGCCGTCATCCTTAACTGATCAAATATTTTTTTCAGATGACAAGCTTTTTTCCGTAACTATTGCGCCTGATTCATTACTCGAACCAGCCACACTTACTATCATAAACAAAAAAAATATTTACGGCCCGCCTGCGTATCGCGTATTTTCCTCTCCACTGTATGAATTTGATTTAAAATCAATATCAGGAACATCCCCAACACCTGCCCATCCATTAACGCTTGCGTATTACGGAATAGAAAAATCAGCTCAACAAAAAAGAATCAATTTCTTAAACCAAACCATTCCGGCATGGGAGCCAATCCCCACAACACGCGATGTATCAGCTAATACGGTTTTTGCAAAAATCAATCTCACCTACGCGATTACTGCTGTATTTGAATCAACAGTCACTCACGAGGGGAAAGCGTCATGGTTTTCTGATGCGTTGACAAAAAAAACTCGTTTTGGCGCCGCGAGCAATGATTATCCCATGAAAACATCGCTCGTGGTAACGAATACAGAAAATAATAAAAGCGTTGAAGTTATTGTTGTCTCAACAGGTCCGTTTGTTCCAGGGCGGATTATTGACCTCACCAAAAGCGCATTTTCAAAACTTGCAAATCCGGGCGTGGGAATAATTTCCATTACTGTATCGAAAAAAGAATAAATGTGCTATACTTTTGCTAAAGTAAAAAGCAAAGAGCAAAATGACAAATAAAAATTTAAACATTACGTCTATCGTTTTACTCTTTGAATTTTAATCTTTTCTTTTTTCTTGTGATCATTTTCAAAAATGTCAGCAAAACGCTTAAAGACGCAACTCTTCATATTGAACCAGGGGAGTTTGTTTCCATTGTCGGCCAAAGCGGAGTAGGCAAAACCACCATGGTCAAACTGATTACTGCGGAAGAACGACCCTCGCACGGAAATATTATTATTGGCGGATGGGATATCACACACATTAAAAATCGCGCGAAACCCATTTTGCGCAGGCAAATTGGTGTCATTTTTCAGGATTTTAAACTATTGCCCAGCAAAACAGTATATGAAAATATCGCTTTTGCTCTTCATGTTTCTGGCTCGCCGCTTTCCAAAATTAAAAGCATTGTGCCTCAACTGCTCAAAGTAGTAGGGCTTGAAAAAAAAGAAGACCGATTCCCTAAACAGCTTTCAGGGGGAGAAAAACAACGTGTTGCAATTGCGCGCGCCCTTGCTCACCGGCCTAAAGTATTAGTAGCCGATGAGCCAACGGGAAACCTTGATACCATCAACACGAATGAAATTGTTGATTTACTTCAAAAAATAAATTCATTTGGCACAACTGTTGTATTGGTAACTCATAATCGTGAGGTTGTAAATAATCTTCACAAACGGGTTATAACATTAGAAGCTGGAGAAATTGTGTCTGACCAAAAGAAAGGCAAGTATATGTTATGAACCAGACAATGAAACAAAAATATATTCGGTTTGTTGTAATAGGAATCATTTTTGTCATCGGAATAACCGGCTATATCATTGAATACACCCGCTCGGCTCGGCTTAACCGCGATATGACACGAGCGTTTGACCTTATTGCAATGCAATCAGAACTTGAACGCTATTTTGTTAATCACCACGCGTATCCAAAAGCGGAAAAGGCACTCGGCGCTGAAGGAATCACAAGTTGTTCGCAAGAATGGGAATCGCTTGCGCAAACACTTGACATATCATTGCCACGCGACCCCGAACAAAATTGTTCAACTCAATTCTATGGATACCAATCTGACAGAATTGAGTATAAAATCATTGCGTTTCCTGAAATATGCGCAAGAGCCAGCGCGCGCGCGTTCTATGACCCTGTCCGACCATGCTCGTCAAACAACGGCGCATGGATGTTCGCGAGCTCCGGCGCGACTCAATGGTAATTGGGCTACTCTTCTCCGGCCTCAATCTCTAAATCTATCCGTATGCTCATCTCTTTTTTACGAATCATCAAATTCGCATTACAAAATTTTTGGCGCAATATTTGGCTATCAATAGCAACGCTTTCTATTATTGTATTAACTCTTATTTCCGTAAGTGGGCTTATTTTTATTTCAGTACTCGCGCAAGAGGCCATAACTTCGGCAAAACAACTTATTGATCTTACTATTACCTTTAAGCCCGATATTGGGACAGATCAAATCCATGACATAGATCAATCCATAAAATCATCACTTCCCATACAATCCACTACGTTTATCTCAAAAGAAGAAGCGTTAGAGCAATTTAAAGAATTCCATAAAGATGATCCCTTTATTCAAGAATCGCTCAACGCGCTCGAAGATAACCCACTTGGCAACGCCTTGGTTGTAAAAGCAAACCGCATTGAAGATTATCCCTCAATTATTGCGTATTTTCAGCAAGATGAGGTCAAAAACACCATACAAGAGTTTAATAAAAATTTCGAAAAACATGAAATTATTTTAGAAAAAATGACGCTTCTAACAAAGCGGATTCAAGAAATAGCACTGGTTATATCAGGCGTGTTTATTCTTATTGCGGCTCTCATTGTATTCAACACTATCCGTATCGCGATTTACACTCATAGCGAGGAAATCAGTATTATGAAGTTAGTAGGAGCTACCAATGCCTTTGTGCGCGGACCGTTTATTGTTGAAAGCGTGTTTTACTCACTTTCGGCAACGCTCATCACAATTGCTGTTCTGTTACCGTTACTCAGCTTGATATCCCCGTATATTAGCGCATTTTTTAGTAATTCCTTTGATCTTGCAACCTATTTCCGACAGCATGCGTTGTGGATTGGCATATATGAATTTTTAGGCATGACACTGTTAAACCTTGTTGCCACCAGCTTTGCGATAGGAAAATATCTCAAAGTATAACTACGATGTCATTCCGGCTTAAGCCGGAATCCAGCTTATCTCACATACATGGGGCAACAAGTTGATAATTTTGCTTGACCAAATAAGCCCCTTCTATTACAATTTCCACGCCTCTCAAGGCGTTTTTATAGATTGTATTTAACGCGTCAAATCTACAATAATGGGGGATCGTCTAATGGTAGTCGCCTTTACGACAACCCGCCCTAAAGGCGGGGACAGAGCTATGTGGTATATATATGTACTTCAAAGTGCAAAGAATAGCCGCCATTATACGGGATTGACTGATGATTTGAAGAGAAGATTCCACGAACATAATTCTGGGCAAGGCGGAGAGTATACTCGAGATAACCGTCCCTATGTATTAATCTATTATGAAGCATACAAACATAAAAAAGATGCAGAATCAGCTGAAAAATTTTATAAATCCGGTGTAGGTCGCGAAGTGATCAAAAATAAATTAAAAAATTTTTTGTCGCAAGAGAAATAATCTGGGGGATCGTCTAATGGTAGGACAGAGGCCTTTGAAGCCTTTGATCGGGGTTCGAATCCCTGTCCCCCAGATTATTTCTCTAAAGTATGGTAGTCGCCTTTATGGCGACCCGCCGTAAAGGCGAGGACAGAGGCCTTTGAAGCCTTTTTAAAATAAAAACGCGAGAAATAAGGGAAATAAGAAAAATAATTTATGGGAATACCGCAAAGACCAAAAGTAGGAATAGGTCTTCTTGTGTTTAAAGAGGGGAAAGTGTTATTGGGGAAACGTAAAGGCGCGCATGCCGCAAATGTGTACGGAGGGCCGGGCGGGCATTTGGAACATCTTGAATCCTTTGCTCAATGCGCAAAACGGGAAGCGCAAGAAGAAGCAGGGATTGAAATAACCAATATCCATTTTCTCTGTGTGACTAATTTCACAACCTATGCACCAAAGCATTATGTTGATATCGGGCTTATAGCTGATTGGGGAAGCGGAGACCCGCAAATTCTTGAACCGGATAAATGCGAAAGTTGGGATTGGTATGATATAGATAATTTACCAGAACCGTTATTTGATGTTGTGAGAAATTACGTCCAAGCATTGAGAACAGGGAAAAATTATTTTGATATCGAATAATAATACCAATATATTTTACCAAAAGTAATGTCATTCCGGCCTTGGGTCGGAATCTATGTTAGTATGACAATATCGTACAATGACTTTGAAAAAGTAGATATTCGGCTGGGAAAGATTATTGAAATTTCCGATTTTCCTGAAGCAAAAAAGCCGGCATATAAATTAAAAATTGACTTCGGCCCAGAAATCGGCATAAAACAATCCAGCGTCCAAGCGGTCGGGCCACATACAAAAGAAGAACTCGCGAATTCTCTCGTATGTTGCGTGGTGAATTTTGAGCCGAAACGAATTGGCCCGTTTGTATCCGAGGTGCTTACCCTTGGTTTTAAGCATAACGCTGGTATCGGGTGGGTGCTGGTTGAACCAAAAAATAATTCAATAGATATTGGCAGTAAACTCGCATAATGACTAAACTTGTTATCCAATACTAATGGTGGTATCGTAATTTGATATGCGAAAACCACGCATTTTTACGATTGCATGTATTCTTTTATTATTGTGCGATAGCGCTATTGTTATTGCTCATATATACCTACAAGGATGGCTGGGATTTTTTGACCTTGACAAAGAGGGGAGTATAAAATCGGTTTTTTCCGGTTTACAATTGCTAACAAGTGGCTTTTTTGCCGGTTTTATTGCGTATCTGTCGTCGCGACTTAGCGCATCCCGGCCTTTTATCGCGTTATGGGCAATGGTTAGCGCGCTCTTTATTTATCTCGGACTCGATGACATGATGATGATTCATGAGCGTGTCGGCTTTGTACTAAATCGTCTTTCTGGATTCCACGGCACATACGAGTCATTTAACTGGCTGTGGTATTTTTTGCCATTCATAGCCATTGGAGGTGTTGCGTTTATTCTTGCAGTCCGTTCTTTGGCTCTCATCAGCGCCAAAACACGAATATATGCCATACTTGGGTTGTCTGGATTTTTACTTACACTTCTTGTTGAGGTAATCGGAGGCCAATTACTAAAAACTAGCTTCATTCCGCTTTATTTAAAATCAATTATCGTTGAAGAGTTATTGCTCCTTTTGGGAGAAACATTCTTTTTAATTGCGCTTGCAAAAGGAGCAAGTGCGTTGTTTTTAAAATCTTACATAGCGCGTAATGGCACTACAGAAGAGCGTGCAACAATCACATCACTCGTAAAAACCAGGGCTAATAAGGTCATGTCATTTTTTATCCGCTGGAGTATATGGGCAGTATTTTTTATACTCATTATCATTGCTCTATTTGCTGGATTTGCCACAACCTTGCCACTTCTTGCCCGTTTTGAAACACTATCACATACTATTTTCCCTTATGAAGCAGTTATTCGATTTTCCTTCATTTGGGTATACATCGCTCTTTTGATAGGATTTTTACCATGGATTACTCAACGCGGCAAACGGCATCACCGCGCACTCTGGAACATACTTTGTTTTTCTTGCATCACGCTTATTGTTATTTTTTTGGGGGACTGGCATCACAGGTTGATGGAAGAATTCTCATGGATACGTTACACAACCAGCGGATTTTTAATTGCGGCCTGCGCAAGCTCGCTTACGCACGCGGTTGATGCGTGGCGTCTCCGTTTGAAAACACTCGCAGGAACATGGGCATTTCTCGCAGGAGGGTTTCTTTTTGGCGCTTTTGACGAACTTATTCAATTTCACGAATGGATTGGAAAAGTCATTGAAAACGCCACGCGCCTCCCACATGTTACTACTGATTTAATTACTGTCGGATATGCAGTTGTATCATTCACCGCCCTTATCCTCTTTTTTATACTATTCCATAGGCATTACCAGAAATACCTTTTTTCACTTGGAATTTTTTTGATTGCAGGGGGAACATATTTTATTTCAACACTACTTGATACTCTTGATGGATTGGCGACACATTTTCTCAAAAAAACAGCTCTCACGCTATCTCAAAATCCTGATTTTATATTCCGCGATTGGTTCGCGCTTCTTTGGTCTCCGCATAATTTTTTGAATGGACTTGAAGAAGTACTTGAACACACAAGCGCTGTGTTATTTTTTACCGCAATTGCCATTCTCCTTTTTGAGCGTAAACATGATACACAAGAAAAGAGTAGAAAAAACACCCCACAATCCCGCGCTCTCACCCAAAAATTCGCCATCCTCTCATACACAATAGGAATTATTATGATGATAGGAGGGATTATTTTAGGACGCCAATCAACTATCAGCGATGCAAAAACCAATCTTGTCATAGCACGCCCTCAAGACGGACTTCTGCATGCGGATGATCTTTTTTACACCACTCGCTGGGGACTTATTATTGGCAATGAGGGAGCAAACTCCGTTCTCCAGTACAAAGATGGCATCTTAAAAAAACTACCGGATCCGAGGCGTATTGTCAGTGATACTGACAGCATTACAGCTGATGATTTTGCAGTATATGCCTCATCAGGCGCTCGAGGAACCATTCTTCGATATACAGAAAAGGAGGGCTGGACAGAGTTATGGACGAGAAAGGATGGATTATTATTCCCTGAAGCGCTTGTGGTTGTTGACAACGCCATCTATGTGATTGACGAAAGCAAGATGGCAATCATACAATTACAAACAGGCAAACAACCTATTGAATGGAAGCCAGATCATCCGGATTGGCGCACCCCTGAAGGGATTGCGTATGATTCAAATCGAAAAAAACTCATTGTTACCGACGATACCAGTGGCGCTGTTTTCGCTCTTGTGTTTAAATCATCAATTAAAAAAATAGCCCAATTTTCACATGCAGAAGATGTGGATATTACTGCCGATGGTTCATATATCATTTCAGATAACGGCACTGGGTCCGTGTATCGCATATCAAGCGATGGCATGCAAGAAAAAATAATCCAACTAAATAGATCATATCGCGATGTTCAAGGTGTCGCCTCTGATGGAACGCATACCTATGTCGTTACATCAGATGGCTATGGGCAGGGGAGTTTTATGCCAAGTTTTGTATTACAACTTAAAAAATAACCTCTCTATGAGAATTGTTATCCAAAGAGTAAAAAATGCCTCTGTCACTATTGATGGCACAAAAACAGCATCAATACAGCAAGGATATTGCGTGTTACTTGGGGTGGGAAAAGATGATACAGAACGCGACGCAGACATATTGATTGAAAAACTCATCACTTTAAGGATCATGCCAGATGAAAACGATAAAATGAACCGCTCTATTCAAGATACTGGCGGTGAAATTTTGGTTATATCGCAATTCACGCTATACGCGGACTGCACAGATGGAAGACGGCCCTCATTTATCAATGCCGCGCCAGCAGACGAAGGCAATCGCTTATATACCTATTTTGTAGAAAAGTTAAAACAAAAAAATATTCCTGTGCAAACCGGAACATTTGGAGCAATGATGGATATTGCATTGGTAAATAACGGACCTGTAACCATTTTATTATACTCACCAGTATCCTCATCCACACACTTCACAAAGAGTAAAGAATGAGATACCATAAAGCCCAGATAAGGGACTTTCTTCTTTTTTATGGATATTTCAACCTTTTCCAAAGACCACTTCAACTTTGAATCACCTTATTTTAAGGTGGTGCATACCTTGCCCTCACAACCGTCATTCACGCCCCGTGTCGCTCCGTCTGCACATGAAACTAAGGTACTGCAAGAATGCGACGCGACTCTTGATTTGGAGCGAGTGTTATTGGAAGAATATGATGATACCGAATACGATGATGACGATGAAATAAGGACACTTGATGCTGATTTTTCTCCGCAAGAACTGACTGATAATCTTTACACCGCGAGTTTTTCATGGGCAACACGCTTGCGTATGATACTAGAAAATTTATACGCGCTTCAACCCTTCCATACTGCTGATGTTTTTAGAGCGCTGACTAATTGCCGTTTAGTGCCTTCAAAAATAGCGCAAGGGCTTTTTTACGACACAGATGATGCCTTTGATCTGCACATCATGTTAGGATACTTTTTATTGAGTGTGCTATTTTTAAATCGAAGTATTGAATCCCTTGACGCAACGTTAAACCACGCGCGACTTCTTAAAAAACACGAACAAAAAATTCTCACTGATCTCCATGAACAAGCACAGTCGTTAAGAGATGAGTTAGGCGAACGGATTTTTCTTATTCATTGCAAAATATCGCAAACAGGGGAAATATAACTATGCATGTCATACAGGTGAATAATCTTTTAAAACGGTTTAAAAATGTCGTTGCAGTCAACGGCATTTCTTTTGATATTTCCCAAGGTGAAATTGTGGGATTTTTAGGTCCAAACGGAGCTGGAAAAACAACAACCATGCACATGCTGTTGGGAATCATCACGCCAACAGAGGGGTCAATTCATATCTTTGGAAAAAATTTTAGCGAGCATCGAGGTGACATACTCGCGCAAATGAATTTTTCTTCTGCCTATATCCAATTCATGAGTCAACTCACAATCTGGGAAAATTTATATATATTCGCGAAACTTTACAACATACCAACCCCTAAAAAGAAAATCGCAGAAATGTTAGACATGATGGAAATAAGCGATATGAAAAATAAGCTATTCAGCAAACTCTCATCAGGGCAAAAAACGCGCGTCGTGCTTGCGAAAACGCTCCTTAACGACCCTCGTATTTTATTATTAGACGAGCCAACCGCAAGTTTAGACCCTGATATTGCAGATAAAGTACGAACCATCCTCAAGCAAATCCATAAAGAAAAAGGAATGACAATTCTGTATACATCGCATAATATGGCAGAAATAGAAGAACTGTGCGAACGAGTGATTTTTTTGCATAAAGGAAATATTATCCACGAAGGAACACCGCAAGCGCTTACAAAAATCATTCCCAATTATGCTATTGAAGTAGTGTTAGAAAATCACACAAACGGCATGGAAACATTTAAAAAATCATTTCATCAGAAAAATATTAAAGAACTATCACATGGCCACTTTGTGATTACCACAGAACAGGATGCTCTCCCTAAAGCCCTTCATACCATTATGACCAGCGGGCTCAAAGTGAAAGATGTAGATATCCACAAACCGGACTTGGAAGATGTATTCATTAAGTTTAGCAGAGAAGAAAAGCAATCCTAATCTACGAATAGCTCATGTACCCTATGAAATTTCACCGCATTTGGGCAGTGATTCTCCATTATCTTTACACACAAAAACGGAGTATCCCACGCACCATGGACATTTTTTACTGGCCAACCTTAAACATTTTGTTATGGGGCTTTTTAAGTGTTTTTTTGCAAACGCAACAGCAGGCGTCATCAAGCGCTATTATTGCTATTATCATGGGCGCGCTCATTTTATGGATGCTGTTTAACCGCGCCCAGCAAGATATTTCTATCCACTTTTTAGAAGATGTGTGGAATCGTAATTTATTAAATCTTTTTGTTTCTCCGCTCACAACCACTGAATATGTGTTTTCATTTATTATTTTAAGTGTTTTTAAGATTGTGGTTGTTGGAGGAGTGATGACTGTGTTAACTCTACTCCTCTACCACTTTAATATATTCAGCTTTGGCATTGCTTTAGTGCCATTTATTTTAAATCTACTGTTCTTTGGCTGGACTGTCGGACTCTTGATTATGACACTGATTATGCGATGGGGGACAGACGCGCAAATATTGGCTTTTTCTTTTGCGTTCTTGCTTCAGCCGTTTTCAGCGGTATTCTATCCTGTTTCCGTACTGCCAAAAGCATTACAATTTATTTCCTACCTTTTCCCGTCAACCTATGTATTTGAAGGCATGCGCGCGGTTATTGCAACCGGTGCGATTTCACCCCATCTTATGATTCAATCATTGATTGGCAATATCCTCTACCTTGCGCTGGCGATAATGGTATTTCACCATGTATTTAAAAAAGTTCTTGAGCAAGGCCTGCTGACAAAATTAGAGTAAATGGATTACACTCGTATGCTAAACACCAATCCTCCTAAGACCCGATCCTACCGCTTTATCGAATGCATCCCAGGCGCGCTTGTTTGGATAACGTTTGTTGTATCTATTATCCTATCCATTTACGCGCCCTTGTGGGCGGTTAATATTATTATTCTTTTTGACCTCTACTGGCTTATTAAAGTATTTTACTGGCTGGTGTATTTATTCGCATCATTTAAAAAATACAAACAACACCAAAAAATAGATTGGATGCAAAAAATACATGATGAAAAAATCAAAACAGATGATATTATTCATCTCGTCTTTTTGCCTACCTATAAAGAGGGGAGAGAAATTATTGGGCCGACTATTCAGGCTCTTAGTACATCCACTTTTCCAACGCAACAAATGATTCCTATCCTTGCCATAGAAGAGCGTGACCAAAAAAATGCCCTCCCCCTTGCGAAAGCGCTACAACAACAGTATCGCGCCTCATTTAAAGAATTTCTCATCACTATGCACCCCGCAGGGCTTCCTGACGAAATCCCAGGCAAAGGATCAAACACGAATTGGGCTGGCATCAAAGCAAAGGAATGGCTTGATGCGCATCTTCCCAACCAACCGTATAATCGCATTATTGTATCTTCTTTTGATATTGATACTGTGGTATCTGCTGATTATTTTGCGCATCTCACCTATACCTATTGCACAACACCAGATCCAACACATGCCTCCTACCAACCTGTAGCAACATTTAACAACAATATATGGGAAGCAACAACATTTGCGCGAGTAACAGCAAATAGCACTACATTTTGGCTGCTTGCGGAACTTTCACGGCCACAGCGGCTTTTTACCTTTTCTTCACACAGCATGAGTTTTCAGGCGCTGGTAGATGTAGGGTTTTGGCAAAAAGATATTGTTACCGAGGATTCACGCATCTTTTTACAATGCCTGATCATGTATAATGGTGATTACCGCGTTGTTCCGTTATTTACCCCGCTTTCCATGGATAATGTTGATACTGGAAATTTTTGGCGCACGCTGAGGGAGCTCTATAAACAACAGCGCAGATGGGCATGGGGGATAGAGCATCTTCCATACATGCTGTATCACTTTAGAAAAAACAAAAAAATTACGCGTTCTGCAAAATGGTATTATCTTTTTACGCTTGCCGAAGGCATGTACACGTGGGCAACAGTCCCAATTCTTATTTTCGTATTAGGCAGAATGCCGTTTTGGTTTGGGCAAGGCGATTTTCAATCAAGCGCCCTGCGCCAAAGTGCGCCATTGATTCTGCATTACCTGCTGACCGGCGCAATGATTGGCATGTTTGTAGTAGGTATTATGAGTTTGTTGTTTATCCCCAAACCAACACAAAAATATCCTTGGTGGAAATATCTCCTTGTTGGATTTCAATGGATACTTATTCCTATCACCATGATCATATTCGGTTCAATCCCGGCAATTGACGCACAAACCCGTTTGATGCTGGGGAAATATCTTGGATTTAAAGTAACAAAAAAAGTCCGGGCTCACACACCATCTGTGTAAAAATTTGCGCCGATAATATTCGAGTATCCTCTTAAAAAAACATCACCGGAAAGAATCGCCTTGCCTTCACGCTGTATGGATTCAAGTTCTATTGCCACGTAACCGCCACATACGACAGCAGGAAAATGTCGGCCCGAAAGAAACACCGTACCATGCGGTGTGTTTTTATGTTCCTCGGGGAGAGGAATAACATTAGCTTTATGAATAAGCACACGCTTTTTATGATAAAAACAAAATACTCCAGGCCATGGTGAAAATGCGCGAATCATACGCTCAATGTCATCCGCTGTCTTATGCCAATCCACATGGCCTGATTCTTTGGTTATCTTTTGTGTATACGTTGCGTTATTATGATCTTGTTCATGGCTAACAAGCTCACCCTGTGCAAAACGAGTAAGAATGTCGGGCGTCATTTTCGCGGCTGTATAGGCAAGCCGATCAGAAAGTGTTGCCGTTGTGTCATCATCTCTAATATTAACGCTCTCCTGCGCTATAACAGGTCCGTGATCCATTTTTTCATCCATGACAATCCAAGAAATCCCTGTGTTCTTTTCACTAAATAAAATCGCTTCCTGTATCGGCGATGCTCCTCGATAACGGGGAAGAAGTGACGCATGGATATTCACACATCCATAACGAGGGAGAGAAAGCACCCCAGTAGGTAGTATCATGCCATACGACACCACTAAAATCATGTCAGAATCTATCTCTTTTACACACCGTTCTAATTCATTTTTATTTTCCGGCTGAAATAAATATCTAAATGAATGTCCTTGAAGGCATTCTTTTATCGGAGATTGCCGAAGATGATGATCTCTGCCCGCAGGCCTGTCTGGTTGGGTAATAACGGCTTTAAGATGAATATATTTGCTCAAAAACAGCGCCTCTAACACAGGCACTGCAAATGACGATGTTCCCATAAAAACAATATTCAATACATTACTCATACAGTGTGAATATTCCGCGCTTTTGAAGTAAATAATATGCCGTCAAGATGGTCAATTTCATGCTGAATCACGCGCGCTAAAAAATTTTCAGCATGGAGCGTCTGTTGTATCCCCTGGGCATTATAATACAGGATATCAATGGTTTCAGCTCTCAAGACCTCGCCAAATACACCGGGAATAGAAAGACACCCTTCTTCTGCCCATACTTGTTCATGAGATCTGCTGGTTATCACCGGGTTGATCAATAACACAGCATGTTTGCCGTTTTGTGAAACCAAACACACACGCGTGCATTCGCCAACCTGCGGAGCCGCAATACCAACGCCTTTTGCGCGCCTCATGGTAGCGTAAAGAAGTTTAAAAAAATGATGCGTATGGTGATCTTTTAAACGCTCAAAATCAAACTCTCCGCACGATACATGCAAACGCTCATCTGGTTCATACACTATTTGAAGTTGTTTTTTTCTCAACATCATAATGGTTGCGATGGTTTGCGCGCGTTCCACATAAAAATTCTTGCTTTTGAAGATACTGGCAAATCAGGGCGCTGGTTTAAATCAGAAAAAAGAGCACGCGCTCGCGCAATCCCGATTCTTTTAATGACACCCAAATACATGGAAAATTTTTTTGGCTCATTCCATGAGGATGTTATTTCATCAGCTAAAAGATGGGCTTCTGAATGAAGCTTCATAGATGATTTCTTTTTGCCTGATAATGATTGCTGTATGCCTATTCCAATGTGTTCCATACAAAATTATGCCCCTTTTATTTCAGCTGTCATATATCCAATACCAAACGGAAATTCATAACACAAAATATCAGCTGATACCTGTGTGCCATGTAAAATGCCTGCAAGCCATATCAAGCCTCGGTGTAATGGTGGCTCTGCCTCTTCAACCAATTCCGGGTCCATAGCGCGGATTGCTTCTGTATCCCATTTGCGGAGATGTTTAACAATCATGCTGTCATACGATTTTCCTGCCAAAGAAAACCCGGCAGGAGAATCAGGAGAAAGCCGAGGTGAAAGTGTGCCTGATACAATTACTGCAATACGCTCTTTGCGATTTGAAAAAATATGCTGACTTTCTTTGCCAAAACGAAAATGTTCTCCCCACCCAGCGGATGATACGGACACCACGGAAATTGGCACTAAAGCCAAAGAATCAGTCAATAAAAACAGAGGAATAGTAGCATCATACGGAAGCGTTTCAGGGGTGCATAAATGAATATCTATGGTATGCTCAAGTTGTTCTTTCCAATGATGACAAAATCCGAGAGCTCCAGTTCTTTCAAGAGAAAACTCAATATCTCCAAATTCGGATAATCTCCCTTGTAATTGAGGGGATTGGTTAATTTCAAAGCGTTCATATTCTGACACCGTGTGAGTAGTCAGCACAACAATAACATCAGGCCGTGATTCAATAAGATGTTCTTTTAACTCAGTATACGCCTTGAGCGTTGCTGAAAGCTTGGCTGTATGGTCTTTTCCTATTAAAGGAATAAGCAAAGGAGAGGGCGGAACAATTGCTGTAAAAGTAATCATAGTCCCTTATAGCATACCGCATAAAGAGAGGAATTGTAAACATAAAAAACAAATCTAAACACGCGCCTGTATATTGATAAAAACAGATGATTATGACATACTTACTATCGTATGGCGTTTAAGTATACCAATGAAACAGACCTAAGCCGAGTAACCAACATTTTAGGCCTGAATATCCATAAATGTACTAAAAAAGAAGTAGTAGCATTTATTGAACAAAAAATGTGTTCAAATAATCTTTCATGGATCGCCACAGTAAACCCAGAACTCTGCTTAAAAGCACTGAATCATCACCAGCTTAAAGCATTGATCAATAGCGCCTCATTATCAGTATGCGACGGTATTGGCACATTTTTTGCCGCAAAAATCATCCATGAGCCGGTCCCTGAAAGAATCTGTGGATCGGATATTGTCAATGACATCTGTTTCCATGCTGAAAAGCACAACAAATCAGTACTCTTTCTTGGATCAACAGAATTAACACTCAATAAACTCTCGCGCTATCTCAATAAGGCATATCCTAAACTTACATTTTATACTGATGCAAACATTATAAAAAACGATCCGCACTCATATACTCTCTCAACAGAACGGGTCAAAAAAAACGCACCTGATGTAGTATGCGTTGCACTGGGAGCTCCTTATCAGGAAGAATATATCGCGCACTATCTTTCTCACATTCCTTCCATAACACTTGCCATTGGAATCGGCGGAGCGCTTGATATGATTGCAGGACAAAAACCACGAGCTCCTCGCATTCTCCAATCATTAGGATGCGAATGGCTTTGGAGAGTTTGTATTGAGCCTCAAAGAATCAACCGCATTATGAATGCTGTCATTGTATTTCCATACATATTTTTGTGGTATATTCTCCGTATGCGCTTTTGTTACCGCAAAAATGTTATCGCATGCATTAAAAATAGTAATAACGACATTCTTGTCATAGAAAGAGCAGACACTCCTGACCATTGGCAACTTCCCCAAGGAGGTATTGAAAAAAACGAAACCATCCAGGGTGCGTTTTTAAGAGAAATGAAAGAAGAAGCCGGACTGAACAATTTTAGTGTTCAAAAAATAGTGCCGAGCTTTTTTGTCTATCCATGGCCCAAATGGCATCAACTTAATCGAGGATATCGCGGTCAAAAACAATCGCTTGTTATTGCCACGATATCTGATACTGACACTATCACATTAGATCCTGTAGAAGCGCAAAAATACGCATGGGTTTCCACACATAATTTAATCGCTACACTACACCCCATCAGACAAGAAATGGGAGTTAAACTTATTTCATATCTTGCAGGACTATGACACCTATAAGGACACGATTTGCGCCATCGCCAACTGGCGCGCCTCATATCGGCAATATCAGAACAGCCCTCTTTGCTTGGTTGTTTGCAAAACACCACCAAGGGACATTTCTCTTACGCATTGAAGATACAGACCAAGCTCGCTTACAAAAGGGGAGTTTGGAGGCAATCATTGAATCCCTTCATTGGCTTGGTATTACCATTGATGAGGGTATAATAGCCGATGGCGCAGAAAAAGGCCTTCACGGGCCGTATATTCAGTCACAGCGACTTTCAACATACCACCACCACATTCTACGCCTTTTAGAGACAGGCGATGCATACCCTTGTGTATGTACAAAAGAACGGCTTGAAGAACTCAAAAAACAACAAAAAACTCAGGGCATGCCTCCTGGGTATGATAACGCCTGCAGAACCCGCGATATACCTATTCAAGAGAAGATACAATCCATTGGCGCATACCCCATACGCCTTGCCATGCCACAGCAGGGGATTGTTACATTTGAAGATAGTATTAGAGGAACTGTATCATTTGACCTTGCTCTGGAGGATGATCCTATTATCTTAAAATCAGACGGATTCCCAACCTATCACCTTGCGTCTGTTGTAGATGACCACGAAATGAATATATCCCATGTAATACGAGGAGAGGAGTGGATATCATCAACACCCAAACACAGTGTGCTGTATCAGGCATTTGGGTGGAATCAACCTGTGTTTGCCCATCTTCCTATGATTTTAGGATCGGATAGATCAAAACTCTCAAAACGACACGGCGCCCAAAGTGTGCTTGAATATCAACAACAAGGGTATCTTCCTCAAGCGCTGATGAACTTTTTAGCATTGCTTGGCTGGAACCCAGGGACGGACCAAGAAATTTTTTCAAAAGATGAGTTGATCAACACATTCTCTTTGGATCGGGTGCAAAAAAGCCCTGCCATTTTTAACACAGAAAAATTGGACTGGATATCTCATCACTATATTACAACACTATCAGATACCCAATTACTAAAAACCTCGCTCACATGGCTCAAACAAGCAGAGTGCCCAATAGAGCGCTATTCTCAAGATCAGTTACTGCTGATCACAAAAATTGCTCAGCAAAGAATATCCGCATTCAGCAAGATGGGGGAGGAGGTGAGTTACCTGTGGAACACAACACCACTTATTGACGCTTCAATCCTAATAAACCAAAAGAGCTCCCCGGAACAAACCCTCGTTATTCTCAACGCGATATACGAATTCTTTCACCAAAATACCTTTTCTGACGCACTCACTATTGAAACCCTCTCTCATAGTATTGAACAATGGCGTGAAAAACAGGGATATAGCAGGGGAGAAATTTTATGGCCTTTACGCATTGCTGTAACACGGCTTAAAAACTCTCCAGGAGTGTATGAAACTATCTGTGTTATCGGATTAGAAGAAACTATTGCGCGTATAGACCAAGGCCGTAAACTTCTTAAAAAATTTTTGAACCATTCTACCTGATGTGATATACTACCCTCGCATACAAGCAGGCACTATGGCGAAACAAACGATTCTCTCCGGTTCTGTTTATGCGTATATCGTGTATACGCTGATATTTTTTGTATGCGTTACGCCAGTGATTACCGCGGCGCAAGCAGATGATGTGACTGATTTAAACAAACAATTAGAATCAAATAAAAAGAAAATTGACGAGTTGGAAGAAAAAAGTAAATTATACCAAAAAACAATTGAGCTAAAGCGAAAAGAGGCCATAACCTTACGGAATCAAGTCGCACTATTAGAATCAGAAGTAGAAAAAGCAACCATTGACCTTCAAATTAAAAATAGAGAACTAGAAGAGCAAAATCTTGCCATTGTAACAACACAGGCGCAAATTACAAAAGCCGAAGAGCGCATACACCAGCAAAAAGAACGGCTCTCATATGTATTGCGTTCAATCTACGCGTTAGACAAAACAAGCCCTATTCATGTTGTGCTGGAAAATGCAACTCTTTCTGACTATTTTCAGCTTGTAGGAAAAACAAGCCAACTGCAACAAAATCTTCAAATAACCCTCAACACCATTCGCGATCAAAAAACACAGCTTCTGGCTTTTAAAACAGAACAAGAAACCTATAAAACGACTCTGGGGAAAATCAAAGGAGATATAGAAGAACAACGGGAGAGTATAAAAGGAAAACAATTTGTTAAAGCCGATCTATTAGAAGAAACAAAAAACTCTGAACGAAAATTTCAAACGCTATTAGGGCATTTAAAAAAAGAGCAATCAGAAATCAACTCTGATATTGTTTTTATTGAAAAAAAATTACGTGAAAAATTAAGCCAAAAAGAGCAAAAAGACGGTTTAGGATATTTAGTAGGCGAAAAACTCATGTGGCCGGTACCTAAAAACACCATTACTGCCTATTTTCACGATCCTGACTACCCTTTTAGAAACATTTTTGAGCACCCGGCTGTTGATATTCGATCAGCACAGGGGACAGCAGTACGCTCGGCCGCTTCGGGCTATATTGGTCGCGCAAAGCATGATGTGGGGTGCGCAGGCAATTATGCCTATGTGCTGATTGTTCATGCTGACGGACTTTCAACAGTGTACGGGCATTTAAGTAAAATTACTGTTGATGAAAATCAATTTGTTCGACAAGGGGATATTATTGGCTTATCTGGAGCCGCTCCAGGAAGTTGCGGTTCAGGGAAATTGACAACAGGATCTCATCTTCATCTTGAAGTTCGTAAAAATGGCATTCCTGTTGATCCTCTTGCGTACCTCCCTTAAAGGGACTGTCGCCGAATGCCATATTTGGTATAAAACCTTAAATTTCGGTAAATTTCTCCGAACAATTTTTCGCTAATGTATCCACATTACCTCAAAATTTTTCGTAAAAATTTTCTCGCAATTTAAGATTTTCTCCTCAAAAGAGCATTCGGCGACAGCCCCTTAAAAACTCCAAACCATAAAACAAAAAGACGACGGAGAAACCGCCGTTTTTACATATAAAGACGAGTAAAGGGGAGAGGAAAAATGATACTAAAACACCCAACACACCCGAACTACCAATCATAAACCACTCCCCTAAAGCCCTATTTTTAGCTAAAAGAGGGGGTAGTATTGAGTCGTACAATATATCTTATACGACACATTATAAAATAAATTTCCAAAAAACACATAACACACTATAGGGACTTTTTACCGCCTTACTAACTCCCCTGTATTCCTCTCTACTTAAAATGATACATATCTCCCACACTCCTCTTGTATCTTCTCTACTCCTTTTTGCAAGTGTCGCACAATATAAAATGGGGAGAAGGCACTTTTATTGATAAAACGCTTTCCCCTGAATACGCAAATCAATCGAGCGAAGAGTTGGGCGCGTTTCTTTAATTTCATGTTTTAATAATAGTTCAAGTCGCGTCATTTGATCTGACAAATCATGGAAGGTATCAAGGGCAACAGTCCATCCCTCTGTTGTTACAACCCTGACTTCAGATGAGAGTAATTCCTCCCCAATCTCAAATGCCTCAATAGGAATGGTTGTGCTATGTTCAAAAATGTCATTCACATGGCTCATAAAATCCCATATCTGTTGGGGAATAACCTGCTCGCCAATAACCAAAGGCCTGGATGTAAGAATTCTCATCACAGGTCGCTCTCCAGAAACATCGTTTCGTGAAATTTCTTCTCCCAAGGCCCCCTGCCCTGACACACGAAAATATTTTTGAACCTTTACGAATTGAGGTGCGGGCAATTCTGAGACCTCTTCTGTTATCTGTTGTGTAGTGACTCCTGCCTCGCTCGCCTGCGCCACGGTTGTATCAGATAGCTCACTTGCGGAGGGAGTACTCTGTATCGACTCTATAACGCGCTGTTCCATATATTCCTGAATAATATATGAAAAACGCAATTTCGGTTCTATATAAATAACAACTGTATCAGGAAATTGACGTGTAACAGTGCTTACACGGTAACTTGGGAATACTGTCAATCGTTTTTGAATATCTGTTACGGAAATGAGAAAAAAATTATTTTTTGGCAAAAAGAAAAACTTTTTTTCACTCAATAGTGATTCGACTGCTGTTTTCAATTCCAATGAGGGGGCAAATAGCACATCATCCTCTCCCCCACTCCGTCTCCATTCAATATACTGAACCTCCCATAACCCTGAAAAAAAAGTTATCGCACTAAGCGCTACAATTCCTGCAATGATGACATATATCCACAACCAAGATATACGAATCCGCCCTCGCGCATGAGAGGGAATTTTCATGCCAGCGCTG
>Ga0209542_10007325_pt1 | contig 21066 bp, 29 predicted proteins | sample RifCSPhighO2_01_FD_184028 | JGI IMG/M metagenome (GOLD analysis project Ga0209542, IMG submission 184028) | Soil microbial communities from Rifle, Colorado - Rifle CSP2_plank highO2_0.1 (SPAdes) (version 2) | ecosystem: Environmental > Terrestrial > Deep subsurface > Rock core/Sediment ... | reverse complement strand
ATTCATAATATGAATATAGCTAAAAAAGAAGCAAGAGAGTCTCTTTATTGGTTGAGGCTGCTTAAAGATTTAAATCCAGAAGATAAAGAAAAATTTGAAAAGCTGTTGCTAGAAGCAGAAGAAATAATTAGAATACTCACGAAAATAGTTAAAACTTCAGGGAATAATCAAGGACTTAGGACTAATAATTTATAATTTAGAATCGTTATGACTTTTAAAACTCTTAGTGGTTATTACGAAAAGTTGGAAGGGACGAGCAAGAGGCTTGAGCTAATTGATATTCTTTCAAAACTCTTTAAAGAGTCAAATTCAGATGAAATTGGCAAAATTTGTTATTTAATTCAGGGAAGAGTTGCTCCTTTTTTTGAGCCAATAGAACTTGGGATGGCAGAAAATATGGTAGCAGTTGCTGTTGGAAAAGCGTTTGGAAAAACCAAAGAAGAGGTTATTAAGCTTTATAGAAGTAAGGGAAACATGGGGTTAGCGGCTCAGGAACTGGCAAAAAAACATAGACATCTAGGGAAGTTGAATATTTCCCAAGTTTTTGATGAGCTTTTAAAAATTGCAAGATTTTCGGGTGAAGGAACGGTAGATAATAAAGTATCTACCCTTTGCGAACTTCTTAAAAAATTAGATTCAATTTCTGCAAAACATGTTGTTAATATCCCTTTAGGAACCTTAAGACTTGGGATTGGTGACCCGACAGTTTTGGATTCTTTATCTTTGGCAAAACATGGAGATAAGTCACTTCGACCAATTCTTGAAGACGCTTATAATAAGACAAGTGATTTGGGATTTGTCGCTGAAATTTTTTTTAAAAAAGGAATAAGCGGTATTAAAAATATAAAACTTGTCGTTGGAAAGCCGGTTCGACCGGCTCTTGCCGAAAGAATCCCTTCGGCACAAGAGGCAATAAAAAAGTTAGGAAATGAATTTGCGGCAGAGCCAAAATTCGATGGATTTAGAGTCCAAGTGCATTTGGATAGATCAAATATTCAGCTTTTTTCCAGAAATTTGGAAAACACAACTCATGCTTTTCCGGACTTAGTTGAGGGAGTGAGAACATCAGTTAAAGCAAAAACTGCGATTTTGGAAGGGGAGGCAATTGCATTTAATCCTCAAACTCATGAATTTTTGCCATTTCAGGAGACGACAAAAAGAAGAAGAAAATACAAAATCGAGGAGATGGCAAAAAAACTTCCATTGGTTTTATTTGCATTCGACCTTCTTTATCTCAATGGGAAAGATATCACTCAAAAGCCATATAGAGAAAGAAGAAAACTTTTAGAATCAATAGTCTCAAAAAATGGAAATATTGTTAAAATTGCGGAAGAGAAAAAATTAAAAAGTGCAAAGGAAATAACTGATTTCTTTAACGAAGCAATCTCCGAAGGCCTTGAGGGCTTAATGCTTAAAAAGCTTGATAGCCCATATATTGCGGGAGGGCGTGGATTTCACTGGGTCAAATTTAAAAGAAGCCAGGCAGGTCAATTAACCGATTCTGTCGACTGCGTTCTTTTGGGAGTTTACTCGGGAAAGGGGAAGAGAACAGAGTTTGGAGTAGGAGGGCTTCTTGTTGGGATTTATGATGATAAGAAGGATGAATTTGTATCAATATCAAGAATCGGTACGGGATTAACAGATGAAGAATTTAGGAAAGTAAATGAGATATCAAAACATTTAAAAGTTGAGCGCAAGCCGGCCCGGGTAAATTCCGATATAACACCATCTTTTTGGGATACGCCAAAAGTAGTTTTGGAAATTCAGGCAGATGAGATAACACGTTCTCCAATTCATACTGCAGGGCGGGACAAGGAGGGCTTAGGTTATGCTTTAAGATTTCCTCGCCTTGTTAAGTTTAGGGAAGCGGATAAAAGAGCAGAGGACGCAACGACAGTCTCTGAGGTTATAAAACTTTATAATCTTCAATTCTCCCACCACAAAAAATAAATTGACAAATGGAAATTGCGGTGATATCCTTGCGCTATTCAAATCCTTGCCCGAAAGAAGGTGATAAAATGACATCTAAAGAAGTAGTTCCACAAGAATTAATAAAATGTAAGCCAGAAGATTTTGAAATAATGGCGGGCTTGGTTTACGAAATAGACGGATCGTTTCCTATTGATGGGCAGAAATTAACTGAAGGCTTGAAAGTAGCTGCAATTAAAGCTCCATTTCTTAGAGTTTTTATTGATGATGAAGCCGGAAGCTTAACATACATTGCACAGTTAGCATTAGGGAAATTAGAGACCATGGGTTTTATTGTTCGTAAAGATGAAGATTGGATAGTATCAGACACCGGCGATCCTCTAACTAGTCCTAAGAGTCAATTAAACAATAGGGTTGCAAGTGTATTTAGTCGGCAAGGAATAGCTGTTCTAAAAGAAGCAGCAGATGCGGCAAAACAAGCATGGTCTGCCCAAGAAGCTAAGTGATATAATGTCTCAGTGACATTCGTCCAACTTATCTTATTTTTCGCCTTTCCCGCCCGCCTCGCTATGCGAAGCATTGCGGGCAGGTCAATTCTATTCGAATACGGCTCAAAGAGCGATTTTCGTCGGACATCAATTCTATGAATTTCATTGCAGACTTGCACCTCCATTCAAAGTATTCACGGGCTGTTTCTCAAAACATGGTTTTGAGTGAAATGGCAAGATGGGCAAGCTTAAAAGGACTTGATGTAATTTCTGCAGCCGATTTTACTCATCCTCTTTGGTTTAGAGAATTAAAAAGCCAGCTTAGGGAAACTTCAGATGGATTGTATTCATTAGAATCAGGAATCAGGAATCAGGAATCACGGAAATCGCCTCTTTTTCTTCTTACAACAGAAATTTCAAGTATGTATAAGCAGGGAGAGAAAATGCGAAGAATACACAATTTGGTTTTTGCGCCAAACCTTGAAACAGTTGAAAAGATCAACAAGGAATTTACAAAAAGAGCTTTTAATTTAATAGCAGACGGCAGACCTATAATAGGACTCTCTTCTAAAGATCTCTTAGAACTTCTCCTTACAATAGATAAAAATATAATGATAATTCCCTGTCATGTTTGGACGCCGCATTTTGGGCTCTATGGAAGCGCATCGGGATTTGATTCAATCGAAGAAAGCTTTGGTAATTTAAGCGATTATATATATGGAGTAGAAACAGGATTATCAAGCGATCCTGAGATGAACTGGCAAATTGAAGAATTAAAGACTCGCTCAATCCTTTCTTTCTCCGATGCACATTCGGGAGCTAAGATGGGAAGAGAAGCAACCGTGTTTACTATTAAGAACAGCGATGAGGTCGCCCCGCACACCTCTCAAATTACATATAATGATATTACCTCAGCAATAAAAAGAGATCCAAAGGGAAGTTTTGAGATTCAATACACCGTAGAGTTTTATCCGGAGGAAGGGAAATATCATTTCTCAGGGCATCGAAACTGCAAGGTAGTTCGGGGACCGCAGGAAACCAGAAAAGACGGAAATAATTGTCCTGTTTGCAAGAGAAGACTTACAGAGGGCGTTCTTTATCGCGTTGAGGAGATTTCGGACAAAGCTTTAGTTGGTAATGTAGAATCAAAAATAAGTCAGTCGGGAATAAAATGGTACACCGATACTACAAAAAACCATCCTCCGTTTGTAAAACTTGTTCCTTTAAATGAAATAATTGCAGAAGCCTTTTCTTCGACCGTCCAAAGTCAAAAGGTTAAGGATGCCTTTGTAAATTTATGCGAAACTTTTGGATCGGAAATTGAAATTCTTCTTAAAACTCTCCTTTCGGAAGTTGAAAAAATGAGCGGTCCTAAATTGTCAGAAGGGATTGATAAAGTAAGAAGAGGCAATATCGTTATTGATCCCGGTTATGATGGAGAGTATGGAAAAGTGAGAATATGGAATAGCGATGATAATATTGTTGAGGCCACAGAAGAAAAACAAAAATCTCAATTGGGTCTTCAATTTTAATGTTTAAAGACAGAAGACAGGCGGGAAAATTATTGGCGAAAAAACTTAAAAAATTTAATCCCGATTTGATCGGGGTTAAGAATCACCTGCCTGCCGGCAGGAAGGAAAAAGATGTTGTTGTAATTGGAATAACCCGGGGCGGGGTAGTCGTGGCAAGAGAGATAAGCAACTCTTTAAATTTATCCCTTGATATTATAGTTATTAAAAAAATCGGAGCACCGCAAAACCCCGAACTTGCAATCGGTGCAATAGGCCCGAATAGCGTTGTTTTTTGGGATGAGGATCTAATTAGAAGGCTTAATATAGATGAAGAATACAAAAATCATCTAAAAGAGATTAAGAATTTTGAGCGCACCCAGCTGGAAAATTTCTTAAGGAAAGGCAAATCCTTCGACGGATTCGACAAGCTCACCACAAGCAGGCTCAGGACAAGCAAGCCATTTGATGTAAAAAACAAAAAAGTAATTCTTGTAGATGATGGGGTAGCAACAGGAACAACGGTTCTTTGTGCAGTAAAGTTTTTTAGGAAAGAGAAAAGTAAAGAGATTATTCTTGCGGTTCCGGTGATTGCAAAAGATACTTTTTTAAGTATTAAGAAATACTTTGATGCTGTTATAGCTCTTCAAATAGAGGCAGAGCTTTATGCCATAGGACAATTCTACAAAGAATTTCCTCAAATAGATAACAAGGAAGTAATGAATCTAATTAATGGAAAATCAAGAGAATAAATTGTAAAATAAGGCGTATGAAACTAATAGTGGGGCTAGGAAATCCTGGGGAAAAGTACGAAAAAACCAGACATAATCTGGGATTTTTGGTTTTGGATAGGTTTCTAAAAGATTTTTCTCAAGTTCAAAAAACTATCTGGGAGGATAACACAAAATTTAAATGTGATATGGCAAAAATTGATTGGCAACCCAAAAAAGGAAAACTTGAGAAAATAATTTTAGTAAAACCTAAAACCTACATGAATAATTCCGGCCTTTGTGTAGGGCTTGTATCATCATTTTATAAAATTAACCCAGCTGATATATGGATAATTCATGATGAGATCGATTTGCCTTTGGGTAGCATGAAGATAAGATTTGGCGGAGGATCTGCAGGGCACAAGGGAGTAATGTCTATAATGAATTCTTTGGGTACGGAAAAATTTTGGAGATTTAGGTTGGGAATGGGACATCAAAAAGGAATTCAACCCCGATTCAATCGGGGCAAAATTAGAAATTCCAAAAGTGTCGAAGAATTTGTCTTAAGAGGTTTCTCAAGCGGGGAGGCTGGAAAGGCGCGCGAGGTTATAAAAAGAGGATCAAAAGCTATTCAGGAAGGACTTGAGAATGGACTTGAGAAAGCAATGAATAGGTTTAATACAAAATAAATTATGAAATCTATTAAAAATATTCTTGAAAAATTCGATCCCTTAGAGGATAAGTATATTTCGCGAGAGTTTCAGTCTTACGGAATTTATTTGGCCGAGCAGCTTGACGACTACAAACATAGAGGACTTTACATTAAGCTCGCACAAACGACTCATAGGTCAATTCTTGAAAAAGCGCTGTCTTATGTCTCAGACAGCTCGGCAAAGAATAAAGGAGCATTATTTATGTGGAAACTCTCCGAGCTTAAAAAGCTCGGAAATTCCAAATCCAAAACACCAAATTCCAAATAATATCAAAATCCCTGCCTGCCGGCAGGCAGGCAAAAAACTAAAATTCAAAAATTTTTAAAATTTATAATTTTGAAAATTGGGATTTGTTTAGGATTTAGAGATTAGAATTTAGGATTTTCTAATATGGTTGCCCATGTTTTTGTATCCGGTTTTGTCCAGAATGTTGGATATCGACAATTTGTAAAAAAAATTGCCCTTCATGCCGGTTTAACCGGATGGGTTAGAAATCTCCCTGACGGAAGAGTTGAGTCTCTGTTTTCAGGTTCAAGAGATAAAATAGAAAAAATAACAGAAGAATGCTGGAAGGGTCCCTTTTTATCCGAAGTAAAATCCGTTGATATAGAATGGGTGGAAGAAGAAAATTTTGAGGGTTTTGAAATCATTATATGATATACTAAACTTTATGCTAATTTACATCTTGTTCTTCACTCTTATCGGTAGCGTTTTTTCACTTATTGGAGGAATAGTTCTTCTTTTTAAGGAAAAATTGGCGCTTCGGATTTCTCACCTTTTGTTTTCTTTTGCCGCAGGAACGCTTCTTGGAACCGCATTTTTTGATCTTTTGCCCGAAGCCGCGTCAAACGCCTCTAAAAATATAAATATATTTTTGTGGGTTCTTATTGGATTTTTGTTTTTTTTCTTAATTGAGCGTTTTATTCATTGGTTTCACCACCATCACGAACATTCTTCGGAGGAAGGACAAATAAAGCCTACGGTTGCACTCATAACATCTGGAGACAGTATCCATAACTTTATTGACGGCATTGCCATTGCCGCGAGCTTCTTGGTAAACATTCCTCTTGGAATTATAACTGCTTTGGCTGTCGCTGCTCACGAAATTCCTCAGGAAATAGGCGATTTCTCAATACTTTTACATAAAGGTGTCGATCGGAAGAAAGTTCTCTTACTGAATCTTTTAAGTTCGTTAGCTGCAATTGTTGGGGCTGTTTTGACATTTTTTATGGCGGATTTTGTGACAGGACTTTTACCGGTTTTTCTTTCCGTTACAGCCGGATTTTTTATATATATCGCAGCATCCGATTTAATTCCTGAAATTCATCATGAAAACAGAAAAGGCTTTGCCGTAATTGAAACAGCCCTTCTTTTTTTAGGAGTTATTGTTATCTGGGTTTTCGTATCGCTTCTTGAAAGGTAGGGGTCACTTGGAAAGCTCCTGGTCGATTAAAGTTTTGAATGCGTTAAAAGGCTGGGCTCCAACGACTATTTGACCATTTACAAAAGTCGTAGGAGTTCCTGAAACTCCTACTTTTTGTCCGGCAGCAAGATCATCTGCAACCTGCTTTGCATATTTGTCTGAATTTAAGCAGGATGAAAATTGATCAACATTTAATCTTAAATCTTTTGCGAAACCAATAAGTTTGTCTTTAGCAAAAGCTCCCGAATTTTCAGGCCCTTGATGATTATAAAGATAATCGTGGTATTCCCAGAATTTTCCCTGCTCGTTAGCGCATTCAGAAGCTTCTGCGGCAAAATTAGACTCTTGACCTAGAAAAGCATAGTGACGGAATGCAAATTTGACTTTTCTACTGTTGACATAGTCTTTTATTATGCCAGCTTCTGCATCCTTGAAGAACCTTTCGCAAAAAGGACACTGAAAGTCTGCAAACTCAATTACAGTCACTTTTGCGTCTTTATTTCCCAAAATAGGCAAGTGTCCCGCATCTACATTTACTTTTACACCGGGTGCTGGTGCATTCGGCGCTGTTTGGGGAGAATTTGGTTGGGCTGCTGTTTGGGGATTACCTGTTGGATTTTGGCTCGCCGCTAGTTTAGTTGTAAGAGCACCTAATAAAAAAGCAGAAACCAAAAGAAGCACGATTAGAATCGGAGTGTAGGATTTTGAATCTTGAAAAAATTTCTGCAGATTGAATTCTGTTGGTATTTTTATTCGGGTTTTTATTGGCTCTTCAGTTTCCGAAGTTTCCTTTTTTACAACTCTAGGCATTGGACAATTGTATAAAAATCGACAAAGTGTTGTCAACCCCGATCTTATCCCCGATTTAATCGGGGTTATCGGGGTCAAGCGCTAGATATAAACTCAAAAAAGTTTAAGGCTCCAAAACTCTCCGGGATTTTAAAGTATAAGGATTTTTTTGCTCTTTTTATTTCCCCTCTATTTCTAATTTTAAAACATTCTCGAATGTCCTTTATAGATAGTGGAGTCGGCCAAGAACTTAAAAATGGTTCAAAGTAAATATCTTTCATTTTTCTAAAAGCTCTGACTTGCTTCCACCTCCTTCATAGAATTAATTTCAAAATAAAAAATAGAATAATAGTTACAAAAACAAAAGAGATAAAGACGTTCACAATTAACAATTTCTCCAAAGAATTTGGCAAAGCTATTATAAGCTCATTCTTAGCTTTTTTTGAGTAAATAGCGAATAATAAATTGTAAATGCCCAAAAAAATCGAGATGGTTATCATAGTAATGTAAAAAATAATATATAAAAAATTCATTTATGCCACCCCCAAAGAATGTCTTGGAAATATCTCTTCTGTTATTTTAAAACGATGGTCTTCATTTTTTGATTTATACCATATCGGAGTATCCATCATATCTGGTTTTTCTATATCTAAAGCGTCGGACATTAAAAAACCTATTTCTCTTGGATCTTTTATATTCATTAATCTAAATTCTTCCTGGTGTGTTGGTCTATCAAAAGTAATAATTACATTTCCCATGTCCAATAACTGATTTATTATCCCGGTCTTTTCTATGTCGATTTCTGTTGATTTTACCTGGTTTAATATTACATTATTAATATAATTTGAAAATAAAGGCTTATAGGAAACTTCAAGTATTCTATTTGTTGTTAAGATATAAAAGTGGCAATGCCAGTCAACCAATAATTTTGCAATAGCGCTTCCTGTAATTAAAATTACTACAAAAGTAGATGATATGAATAGACCAATCTGCGAAATTTTTAATATAAACAAGTAATATAGGAATAAACTAACAACAACTGCAATTATAGTCAAAAAAAACATTGGCATGATCAAAACTAACCAATGCTGTCTTTTTCTAAGAAGTATCTCCTCTTTCTTGTGAAGGGCAGGACCATCTCCTATTTTTTTTATAATCTGATAATCATTGAGCATAAATCCCCCCTTGTCAATTTGATTATTGTTTATCACATATAGCGTTCACCGAAATGAAAATACCACAGATCTATTTAAACTTCAGTAATTTAAATTACCATAAAATTGTTAGATTGCTAACAATTTTGCTTTGTGATATAATTTGTGCGCAATTTTTATGGAGGGAAAACTTTGACACCGTCCGAAAAACTTTACAATTTTTTCTCCCAGTATAAATTGTTTCAGTATAAAAAGGGAGAAACCTTTTTGCGAGCAGGCGATATTCCGCAGGGAATTTATTTTCTAAAAAAAGGATATGTAAGGCTTTATTCACTTTCTTCTGCGGGTAAAGAATTAACGCTTGTTATTTATAAGCCCGGAGAATTGTTTCCAGTCGTATTCACATTTACGGCAGCACCAAGCGTTTATTATTTCGAAACCTTAAGTGGAGTAGAGATGAGCAGGGCCCCAAGGGAAAAATTCATCCCTTTTATAAGAGAAAACCCAGATGTTTTTGATGAGGTGAATCTTCATATTATCGAGAGATTTCAAATTGCCTTGCGAAGAATGGAATATTTAACTTTTGGAAACGCAAATTCAAGACTTGCATCAATACTTTTAATATGCGCAAGATACTTCGGAGTCAGAAGCGATCACAAGGAAATCAAAATACCAATCCCCCTTACTCATAAAGATATTGCAAATCTTGTTGGAACGGCAAGAGAGACAGTAAGCGTCGAACTTAAAAAATTTTTAGACAAAGGACTTATTGAAAAAAAGGGAAGACGGCTTGTTATAAAAAATAGGAAAGCCTTAGAAAAAGAAGCAAGCAAACTTTAAAACTGCCCTCTATAATGAGGAAAGAAACAGAATCTCAGAGAGAATGGCAGGCAAATTTAGACGAAGCACGGAAAAAATTATCTCAAATAAGGGAAACTTTAATTTTATCCTGGCTTATGATTCATGCAACAGATGATAAAGATGAAAGAATAATTTTTGGTGGGGACTGGGGAGAAGCCGTAAGAGAAGAAATTGAACTTACCAAGGGTGTTATTGCTCCGGCAAAAAAACAATTAGGATTGCCAATAACTAATAGGAATCTAGAAGGAGGGGTAATAAGAAGAGCCGGAGAAACTTCAGTGAGGCATGGCGGGACAATTGAAGAAGGAAAAAAAATTGCCAAGCGCCACATAAGATTTACCAAAAAAATCCAGCGCCGTTTGGGAGTTTTGGATAAATAATCATATACCACGACCGATAGGCCCCGATGGGCTCTCCATTTGTTCATGAACCTAATACCATAAATAAGAAAAAAGAGGTTGCATTAAAAGACGGAAAAGTATTACTCTATATAAGAGGGGGTGAATTTATATGATGGGTTATTGGGGGACAAGAGGGATGATGGATTGGGGAGAGCCGGGTTGGTTTTCGGGAATAGGATTTATTTTTTGTATAGTTATTCTAGTCGATCTTATTCTTTTGGGGTTTTGGCTTTGGAAACAAATAAACAAAAAATAGATCAGGAAGGAGGTGGGTAAATGAATAAAAGAATAGAGTGGGTTTTGCGTATCGCAGTTGCAGGAGAATTTTTAGGTCATGGCGCGCTTGCTTTACAAGGAAAAAAACAATGGGTGGGCTGGGTAAGTCAATTAACAACAGCAGATACGAGTTTGGCAACTCAGCTCCTTCTTCTAATTGGGATATCAGATTTGATTGTTGCTCTTTTTGTACTTATAAGACCAATTAAAATTGTTTTGCTTTGGGCAACGTTTTGGGGATTTTGGACCGCAATACTTCGGCCGATTGTAGGAGAATCAATTTGGGATTTTGTCGAGCGATTTGCAAACATCGGTGCGCCGCTTGCGCTTTTGGTTCTTTTGGGAATACCGAAAAAAGTAAAAGAACTTATTTCATAAGGTATTCCTATTTAACAGGAAAAAGATTGCAATGTCCTTGAACTTTAAAATCAGAGCAAAATATACTTGAAGTAAGCAAGCAAATAATTGATACAGACTCAGAAATGAGCTATATTAAAATTGTGCTATGGAGATTAATAGTCGGGAATTTTTAAAACAAGATAGATTTATAAAGCACTATTACGGTGATACAATTCGCGCGCTCTTTTTAATTGGTGCAGTTGTTATGCTCATAGCTCTTCCTTTTACCACACCCCTTCTTCCTTATCCGATTTATTTTTCTATCGCAGTTATTTTAATACTCGGTTTTCTCGCCGGAATGACCAATCCCCTTCAGCCTTTCACTGCTTTTATAAACGTTTTAGCATCTACTCTTGGGTCTATTGCATTTGAATATACGGCTATTCAGAGCTTATCTGCTCAATCCGCTTTAGCGTTTATCTTCTTTTTTATCAATCAAATTTTAGCAATAGTATTTTTTATAGCTCTTTACTACAGCGTCAAGACGCTACGAGGAACCTTGATTAAAGAAAAATAAGGCAAAAAAATAGCTCTTGACAGCTTTTAGTTCGAGTGTTACAATATCCCCCACTGGGGGATATTATGTACAGACCAAAAAATACACAAGAAAGAATTCTTCACCGCCTAAAAATTTCAAAAGGTCATTTAGATAAAGTTATTAAAATGGCTGAAGACGATACATATTGCATTGATGTTTTACATCAATCTCAAGCAGTTCAGGCTGCTTTGAAAGAGACCGATGCAGTAATTTTGGAAAACCATCTTAGGACATGCGTTACGGATTCTATGAAAAGCGGCAATCAAGAAGAAGCAATAAAAGAGGTAATGGAGGTTTTTAAAAAGAAAAATTAAAATGGATAAAAAATTTCTTGCACTTATAGCATTTCTATCGGTGGGAATAATTGGAATAGCTGTTTTAGTGTCAAATTCCACATCTACGTCAAATACAAAAGCAAGTGTTTCAAAAACAGCAGGCGCAAAAATAGTTGTTGACCATTCCTCAAAAAAAGTCGGAAATATTCCATATAGCGGCGGGAATTTAATTCACGTATTTCCTGTTAAAAACGCAGGAACTAAGGATTTGGAAATTGCTAATATTACTACTTCATGCATGTGCACCAAAGCCTATCTAAAACAAGGAGACAATAAAAGCGAGGGGTTTGGCATGAAAGGAATGTCTGCTTCCTCAAGTTGGAAAGGTATTATAAAACCGGGGGAAACAGCAGAAATAATTGCGGACTTCGATCCTACATATCATGGTCCTCAAGGAACAGGTCCTGTTTCAAGAATGGTAAGCTTTGAGACAAACGATCCTGACAACCCATACGTTGAAGTTTCTTTCGAAGGAGAAGTAGCTAAGTGAAGAGGTTAAGGAAGAGATTTAAAAAATATAAAATAAAAATTTCCAGCCTTAACTTTATTTTAGTTGTTCTTCTTGTGATTGCTGCTTTTCTTTCAGGAATGTTTGCAAGCAAAGTGCTGGATTTAAAGCGCGAACAGGATATTAAAAATCAGCAGATTTACAAAGAAAAACAACAAAAAATCACTCTTCAAAAACTTCAGGACAAGGTAATTAAGGAAAAATATGTTTTCAAGATTAAATGGGGGGATTTGGGAAAGAAAATGATAGAAGACGGAGTCATAGATAAAACGAAATTTGCTATGGCTGTAACAGGTAAAAATGAATTACCTAAAGATTTAGATAAATATTTTTTAGGCGGTCAGAATAAAATCGAGTTAACCCAGGCGAATTCACAATTTTGGGTTGATATTCTATGGGGTTTGGGACTTGCCAATAAGAATGAAATTTTGGAAAAGGGACAAATGGTAGAAGGAGGAAATGCAGGTAATTTTGCCTCAACAGGCGGATGGACAATCGGAGCAAAACAGCCGATGGATATTTATTCAAAATATCAATATATAACACTTTCAGAAAAACAACAAAAAATTGTAGAAGAAATAGCAGGAAATATTTACAGACCTTGCTGCGGAAATTCAACTGCATTCCCGGACTGCAATCACGGGATGGCAATGCTTGGCCTTATTGAGCTTATGGTTTCGCAAAATTTCTCAAAAGAAGAAATTTATAAAACAGCGCTTGCTTTTAATATCTACTGGTTTCCTCAAACATACTTAGATATTGCTTACCATTTTGATAAAGCAGGGAAGGATTATTCAAAAAAATCCCCTAAAGAGCTTTTATCCAAAACTTTTTCAAGCGCAATGGGGTATCAGACAATAAGAGGAAAACTTGGCGATATTAAGTGGCCCGCGCTTCAAGGCGGGGGAAGCTGTGGGGCATAATGAGAAATCTGACCCCTCTCTTAATGGTTTTAGTATTTTTATTGGTTGGACTTTCTGTTTTTTTAAATTTTAAGAATTCTACTCAAAAAAGCGCAAAAACAGTTTCTTTTAAAAACATTTCTCCGCAAGAGTTTGATAAGATTTTGGCAACCCGCAATACTTTTTTGGTTGACGTGCATATCCCCGAACAAAAGCATCTTGAAGGAACGGATTTAGTTATTTCTTACAATAAAATAAAAGAAAATCTGGATAAGTTTCCAAAAAACAAAAACACAGAAATTATAGTTTATTGCAAATCCGGGAAAATGAGCGTTGAAGCTTCCATCGCTCTTTTAAAAGCAGGATACACGCAAGTTTATAACCTTGCCGGAGGGTTAAATGCGTATTACGAGTCCCATTATGGAGTTTATATAGACCCTGTTACAAAAAATTTGGGTAAGGTAACGTATGGAAACATTGCAAAGACCTCTTTTAAACTAATCAACAACACTAAAAAAGAAATAGTTATTACAAAAATCTTAACTTCCTGTTCTTGCACATCTGCAACTATAGTCAAGAAAAATCTTAAACCCTACGAGGAAGCTGAAGTTTTGGTAAGCTTTAATCCTGCTGTCCATAAAGACGATACGGACTTAGGAGAAGTTACAAAAACAATTTATATTGATACAACAAGCGATAATTTTCCAAGAGTCGAAGCTTCAATTACGGCAACTGTAGTTAAAAATAAAAACAAAAGCCCATAATCATTATGGAAAGCATATTTCAAATATCATTAATTGCATCATTTGTTGCAGGCATGGTTGCTCTTTTTGCACCCTGTTGCATAACCTTTCTTCTCCCTGCTTATTTAGGAAGTGTTTTTAAGGAAAAAGAGAAAGTTCTTCTTATGACCTTGGTTTTTGGAGCAGGCATATTTGTAGTTTTAATGCCTGCGGTTTTAGGAGTTGCAATAATATCAAAGCTTTTATTTAAATACCATGACACAATTTATATTTTTGGGGGATTATTAATGCTTTTTGTGGCTGTGATTTCTCTTCTTGGTATAAAATCGCCATTTATGGTTCATGTTCCAAACAGCACCAATCAAGGGAAAGTCGATGTTTTATCTATTTTTACCCTTGGAATATTTTCCGGAATAACAAGTGCTTGCTGCGCCCCGGTTTTAATTGGCATATTAACTATGGCATTTTTGTCTCCTACATTTTTCGGCTCTCTTTTAATTGGAGCAGTTTATGTTTTGGGAATGGTAGTTCCGCTTTTAATAATTTCTGTTTTTCTTTCAGACAAAATTAATAAATTACAGGTTATAAAAAGAAAGGTTGGAAGTTTAAAAATAATGGGTAGGGAATTTGTCGTTACTTTTAATAATTTAATTGCTTTTTTAATCTTTTTTACCGCAGGTGTTTTCACTCTGATTTTAACTTTAAAAGGACAATTATCTATGGCAAAAAGTGAAGAGTTTGCAAAGATAATTCAAAACGCGGGAGGAATAGCTAACCAATATGTTGGCAACAATGTTATTTTAAATGTTTTATTTTTGATATTTTTGATAGTTGGAGCTTTTTATATATCGAAAAAGATATAAAGGAGGTGGGAATAATGGTAAAACCAATAGCATTAGCAAATGCAGCAACAACCGTGTCCTTAGGAATTTATGTTGTATGCAGGGTTGTTTCACTTGTTGCACCTGATTTTCTTTTTAGTGTTGGACAAAGCTGGTTTCACACATTTAGTACGGAAAGTGTAAGAAGTGTGGCTCCAATGAACATTGGAACATTTATATTTGGAGCGGTGACACTTGCTGTTTTAGTTTGGCTGACATTTTACGCTGGAGCAACGCTTTACAACAAGTTGGCTAAGTAGAGATAATCTTGAATTTAGAAAAAATTTAGAAAATATGAAAAATAACAGTTTGCTTTTTATTTTATTGGTTTTTATCGTAGGACTTTTTTATTTGGCTTTTTTTTGGAAACCAATTAATACACTTACTGCATTGCAGGCTAAATTCAAAGTTCTTGCTTCAGAAGGAAATTCATCTTGCTCATCTTTATTCAACGACTCAATAAGCTCAATGCCCTCCGATGCGCATCTTAAAGGATCATGTTGCAGTCTAATGAACTGGCATAGATACCAGGAGCAAATTGAAGGTCTTAAAAAATACAAAAATGTATCAGAAATTCCACAAGATCCTTATGATATCGAAGTAAGGTTGGCAAAAAAACTTAAAGAACATTATGACGATAAATTAATTTCCGAAGAACAAAAGGAATATGATTATGCAATGCAAAATTCAGAAGAAAAAGGTCCTTGTTGCTGCAAATGCTGGAGATGGTACGTTTATGGTGGTTTGGCAAAATTTTTAATTAAAGAGAAAGGTTTTACTGGACAGAAAATAACAGAAGTCTGGAATTTATCAGATGGCTGCGGAGGGGAAGGAGACCACGTTAATCATGCGTCTTAGCGGAGAAACTAAATTTATCGGAGGCATTGCAGTTTTAACAGTTGTGATTCTTGTGGGAGGAATATTCTTTTTGTCCAGGGGAAGAAGTAGCTCCATTCCTGAAGATCGAGTTGTAGCCCAAAATGGTTTACATTGGCATCCAAAATTAACTATTGCTATCAAAGGAAAGAAACAAGAGATTCCTGCAAACATTGGAATAGGAGCTGTTCACCAACCTATCCATACTCATGACAAGGATGCCAAAGACGGTGTAATCCATATGGAAATGCAGGGAGTCGTAAAAAGAGATGACACAAAACTTGCTAATTTTTTCAAAATTTGGAGAAAAGAGTTTAATTCATCACAAATTTTTGATAAGAAAAATGGAGATGAGGAGAAAGTAAAAATGACGGTAAATGGAAAAGAAAATACAGACTTTGAAAATTACAAAATGCACGACGGCGACAATATAGAAATACGTTACGACTAAAATTATTATATATGAATAAAACAATCTACACTTGCCCAATGGATCCGAAGCTTATGCAAACTAACATAGAAACAAAAAAATACTTTAGACCAGCTTTCTCTTACGATCTCCTGACACCTTGTTATGATGCTCTTACGGATTTAACTGGTTTTGGAAAGTCCTTGAAAAGAAAAGTTGTGAAATTATTGGAACTTAAGGGAAACGAGAAGGTTTTGGATGTTGGGGTAGGAACGGGTACACTTTTAATCGAGCTAAATAAATCTTATCCTAATTTGACTTTGGTTGGAATAGATCCTGATCCAAAAGTTTTAAATATAGCCAAATCCAAACTTGCTAAATATAAAGTGAGGGCTAGCTTAAGCAAAGCTTTCGCCCAAGATTTGCCATTCCCTGATTCAAGCTTTGATTTCGTGGTAAGTACCTTAACATTTCACCACTTACCGAGTCAGGCGAAGAAAAAGGCGCTTGGGGAAGTCCATCGAATTTTAAGAAATGGCGGCAAGTTTTTGCTGGCTGATTTTGGCAAGCCTCAAGGTCCAATTTCCTATATTTTACTGCATTTAGGGAGCATATTTGATGGTGGTGAAGAAATGAAAGCCAATCTTCGCGGTGAATTACCAATAATGCTTAAAGACAAAGGGTTTATTGTAGAAAAAATTGGCAACAGACATTTGGGAATAGAATTTCTACTGGCTAGAAAGGACAACTTATGAAAAATATGAATAAAATGAATAATCTAGAAGAAGTTTATACTTGCCCAATGCATAAAAATGTAAGATCGGACAAACCTGGGACCTGTCCAAAGTGTGGCATGGAACTTGTTCCAACTGAACAAAAATCGGAACACGAAGATATGGATCATGCGAAGATGAAACACAATGAACATAATATGAAACCTGTTTTCAATATGTCTCGGTGGGAGAAGTTCAGGATGAGTATGACAATGACAATGGGAATGGAGCATGCAGGTCTTGCCGGGCGGGAAATGGCAAAACTAATGGAGGAGGACATTAGACAAAAGTTCTTTTTTGCGCTATTTATCTCAATTCCAATTATTGCTTATTCGCCTTTGGGAGAAAAAATTTTAGGTCTAAATCTTCCTCAGCCTATTTCTACTGCCTGGATACTTTTTATACTCACAACTCCTGTTTTTTTCTATTCCGGATGGATATTTTTATATTCCAGTTTTAAGGCTTTACAACAGAAGACATTAAACATGGCAGTCTTAATCGCCGTTGGCATTACAGCTGCTTATGTCTTTAGTGTTTTTTTAACTTTTTTAGGAAGCAGTGATTCTTACTACGAAGCGGCAGCTCTTCTTATAACTTTTGTTTTGTTTGGACATTGGATGGAAATGAAATCCCGTCGTGGCACAACTGATGCCTTGCAGGCGCTTTTTGATCTTGTCCCGACGCAAGCAAGAGTTTTAAAAAACGGAAAAGAAATTCTGGTTTCAACTTCGGAAATCGTGGTGGGAGATACTATTATTCTAAAACCCGGTGATAAAGTTCCTGTTGATGGGGAAATAATAGAAGGGGAAACAGCAATAGATGAGTCTTTGGTAACAGGTGAATCTCTGCCTATTCCCAAGAAAAAAGGAGATAAAGTTATCGGAGGTTCTATAAACCAATCCGGCTCGGTTAAATTTAAAGCGACAAAAGTCGGGCAAGATACTGCGCTTGCCCAAATTGTAAAACTTGTAGAAACTGCGCAAAATTCAAAAGCTCCTGGTCAGAAAATCGCCGATAAGTTTGCGCAGTATCTTGTGATTGTTGCGGTTGGCGGTGGATTATTAACGTTCGCTGTCTGGTTTCTCATCCTTGGCCAACCGCTCCTTTTTGCCTTGACTTTTGCAATTTCCACTGTTGTTATCGCCTGCCCCGATGCTTTAGGACTTGCTACTCCCACAGCAGTTGCGGTTGGAACTGGTCTTGGGGCAAAACACAATATTCTTATTAAAGATGCTCCTACCCTTGAAGGTGTTTCAAAAATACAGGCAATAGTTTTAGATAAAACAGGAACTCTCACCGAGGGCAAGCCCAAAGTTACAGACGTTATTGCAGTAAATAGCCTGCCTGCCGGCAGGCAGGGATTTAAGGAAAACGAAATCTTGTCTTTTATAGGAGCTGCCGAAGCAAAATCAAGCCATCCTTTAAGTAAAGCAGTTTTGGAAGAATTGGTAAAAAGAGGAATTAAACTTTTAACAAAAGTAGAAAAGTTTAAAAATATTGCAGGACACGGAGTCGAAGCAGAAGTTTCGGGAAAACAGATTCTGGTTGGTACGGCAAAACTTATGAACGATAGAAAAATAAGCCTTGCCGCAACGCAAAAAGAAATAGAAAACCTTTTGAACAAAGGAAAAACTATCATGGTTCTTGCAATTGATGGAAAAGTTGCAGGAGTTGTGGGAGCAGAAGATCCGATAAAGCAAAATGCAAAACAGGCTGTTGAAAAAATGAAAAGCTTGGGGCTTGAAGTAGCGATGATAACAGGAGACAACAAAAAAACCGCAGAGACAATAGGAAAAGAGTTAAAAATCGATAGAGTTTTTGCCGAGGTTTTACCGGAAGATAAAGAAAAATATGTTAAAAAGCTTCAAGACGAAGGGAAAATTGTAGCAATGGTAGGAGACGGAGTTAATGATGCTCCTGCTTTGGCAAGGGCGGATATTGGGATTGCAATTGGAGCAGGAACAGATGTTGCAATAGAAACGGCAAAAATTGTTTTAATGAAATCCGACCCCTTGGACATTTTAAGGGCAATAAAACTTTCCAAAGCAACTGTCAGGAAAATGAAAGAAAATCTTTTCTGGGCGTCAATATATAATCTTTTGGCGATTCCAGTTGCCGCTGGAGTTTTATATCCTGCTTTTAAAATTTCTCTAAGACCTGAAATTTCCGCTCTTTTAATGAGTATTTCTTCAATCATCGTTGCCACAAATGCAGTGCTCCTAAAAAGAACAGAAAAGGATTTAGTTTCGGCTTAGTGAAAAAAGGGAACTACTATCCTCTAACTGCTTCGTTGACATACGAACAGCTGTCTGGTATTTTTAACAGGGGAGGTAAAACAAGTCATACTTGTTAAATATGGCAGATAAAACTTTTACAGATCAGAATTTTCAAGACGAAGTTATAAAAAGCAATACTCCGACTCTGGTTGATTTTTGGGCTCCATGGTGCGCTCCCTGTCGAATTGTTTCTCCAATAATTGAAGAGTTGGCAAAAGAATATGAAGGAAAGTTAAAGGTTGGAAAAGTAAACGTAGATGAAAATCCAAATAGCGCTTCGCAATTTGGAATAATGAGTATTCCAAGCATCCTAATTTTTAAAAACGGGCAACCGGTTAAAACAATGATTGGTGCTCAATCAAAAGAAAACTTTAAGAAAGGAATAGAAGAGGTTCTAGGAGGATAATGGCTCGGATACAAAATTTTCTTGTTCTTGCTGCTCGCAACAGTTTATCAAATACTTCGAAGATTAACTTTCAATAATTAAATAATTTACAATCTATCTTCTGTGTGCTAAGCTCAAAATGCGAACAGCGAAAATTTGCATCACTCGCCATTTTAATTAAAAAGTATGGTTTACGATGTAATTATTATAGGAAGTGGTCCTGCCGGACTAACAGCCGCAATTTATACAACCCGTGCCAATCTTAAAACTCTACTTATTGCAGGAGGAAAATGGGGCGGGCAGTTAATGCTTACAACAATTGTAGACAATTATCCGGGATTTCCGCAGGGAATACAAGGTCCTGATTTAATGCTTGCTATGCGAAAACAAGCAGAAAGATTTGGTACGGAATTTGTAGATGAAGATTTTTCAGAAGGTGATTTCAATCCGCCAGCTGGCGGACCTTTCAGGGTAACGGCAGGAGAAAAAACTTTTGAGGGAAAGTCGGTGATAATTGCAACGGGTGCCGATACTAAATGGCTCGATGTTTCCGGAGAAAAAGAAAAAATAGGAAAAGGCGTATCATCTTGTGCTCCCTGTGATGCATTTTTTTTCAAAAACAAAAAAGTAATAGTTGTTGGAGGTGGAGATTCTGCAATGGAAGAGGCTTTGGTTTTGGCAAACTTTGCAAATGAAATAAGCGTAGTTCATAGAAGTGAAAATCTTCGAGCCTCTCAAATTATGCAGGATAAAGCCAAAAAAAATCCCAAAATAAAATTTTTGTTTAACACAGAAGTCACTAAAATTTTAGGAGATGAAAAAGTAACAGAGGTTGAGCTTAAAAACAATAAAACGGGAGAAATCTCAAAAATGAATCTGGATGGCGTTTTTGTGGCAATTGGTCATATTCCAAATACGATGAAATTTAAAGGCGTCGATTTGGACGAAAAGGGATATATAAAAGTTCATGACCATACTAGGACAAATATCAATGGCGTTTTTGTTGCAGGAGATGTTCATGATTCGCACTACCGCCAGGCAGTAACCGCCGCAGGATTCGGCTGTATGGCAGCCCTTGAAGCCGACCACTGGCTGCGAGGACAGGAATAATTTGACCAAAACCTCCGACCCATTCCACTATCCTATAGTTGAAAATTTAAGAATCTATGGTATAATTCTTTAATGACAATAACAGCAACGCCAGATTTTTGGAAATTCTTCAAAGGTAAGCCAGAAACGTTGGATGTAGGTAGTATAAGTACTGTAGAAACAACTTGGGATAAAAAAAATAAAAAAGGAGAAGTACGTGCTCTAGAAGTTCTAAGTGAAGACTCTGTTGTGTTAGGAAGCGCGCAAACAAAGTTTAAAATACTGGATTCTGGCTTGCATGTTAGCGCAGCGGATGTAGATAGTTGGCTTTGGGATGAGCCATTGGTAGGAGAAGATATTAATAAAGCCAATATTCGTTTAAAACACGGTTATGGCCTTGGTGTTACAAGCATAATTAGTTATGAGCCGTCTTTACCTCCTCAAGCTAAAAAATAAAAAACACCTACGACGGTAAACACCAAAATTGTAATCTACTCTATTGACACTTTTTTTTTCCTGTGTTAAGATGGGAATCGTGAACATTTATCACCCTAGTAAAAACTGGGGGATAAGAGGCAAAAGATTGTTTATGATAGCAAACAAAAATATTCTAACTCCCCGTTTGGGGCTTTTGTTGTCTTCATAATCTTTTTCTTCTCACAATAAAATTTTTAATAACCAGAATCAAGTGGATTCTTAG
>Ga0209542_10007324_pt1 | contig 21067 bp, 14 predicted proteins | sample RifCSPhighO2_01_FD_184028 | JGI IMG/M metagenome (GOLD analysis project Ga0209542, IMG submission 184028) | Soil microbial communities from Rifle, Colorado - Rifle CSP2_plank highO2_0.1 (SPAdes) (version 2) | ecosystem: Environmental > Terrestrial > Deep subsurface > Rock core/Sediment ... | reverse complement strand
TGCTTTAAGATTGATTGCTTACAATCTTAGAATTTTAATCTGTTATGAATATGCAAATGAGAATAATCTTCCTCTTTGGGTTAAGGCGAAAAAATCAGAGTAAATGGCTTGCTTTTTCTAAAAGCATTAGCGAGAGCTATCGAAGAGATATGGAAATTCTAAATAAATTTAGCTATTGAGTTATATTTTTCTGTAAAAATTGTATAATGGATTAGCAAGAAGTTATAACAATTGAGTATCAATTGCTATTTGGGATGTAGTCTGGGTTGTGAATAGATTTATAAATTTACTATATATGATAATATAATGAAAGAGGTGTTATCGAAAAAGAGAGTTGTGATTGTATTATTTTTTTGCATCTTATTAATACCTAATGCATTTGCGAATGAAATTGATGAAATTCTTCAACAACTTGATGAAAGAGGTTTGGATTGGACTCAAGACGAAATTGGGCAAATTGAGAATTTACTTATCCCTTATACTTATGGGGATTCAAATCATGATGGCAAAAAAGATATAACCGATGCTATTTTTATTTTTAAACATCTTTTTTTAGATGGTAGAGAGAGCAGCTGTTTGAGAACAGAAGATGTTAATAACGATGGAAAGGTGGATCTAACTGATGGAATCTATTTGTTGAATTATCTTTTTCAGGGAGGACCTGCACCATTAACTAACGAGATTCTTCCTGAAAGATGCATTATGTATCCTAATGATAATAAAGTAATTATTTTATTTAAGTATCCAATTCCAGTAGTTAAGGAGATATTACGTCAACAAGGAATATTTGAGCAGCAACAATTGGTTGATAATAAAGAAGATAAAGAGGTTTTACTTTTACAAGATTCTGTTGCCCAACCTCTTGAGGGTTTGGTTATTTCTTTAGAACTTGAAGGTCCTTTTTGGGATTTAGTTGAAGAGTTAAATGATCCTGCTGTTATGGCTGCTTGGATTAAAATTTGGCAAGAGAATCAGCAGGCCATTCAATTTAGAAAACAACTTTGGTATGAATATGATGTAACTTTTCCTGCATTTTGGGGAAATCCTGTGTGGACTCCTTGTCCTTATGGACCCAATAAATGCCCTTATGCAGGCGATTGCTATTCTTCTGGAAGTGTCGAAGGGTATAATACTTTTGATAGAATAGATGTGAGAAAACCAGAAAATGTTCGGTTGCCACCATGGCCTAAGTATTTAGATCAAGGAGGAGAGGAAATTGATCCAAGTACGCTTACACTTGAAGATGGAGCAACTAGGATTCCAATTGGACTGAGAGATAGAACTTCTGGAGGCATTGCAGCAGCTTCGGCTATAGCCCCTGCGACTGCAGTCATTGTTCTTGATAATGGGGCAATATCCATTCTTTCTTCATCTCCGATTACTGCTAGTGAAATCGGTGCAGCGCTAAGTAGTGGATTGGCGGCAGTAGCACCGGCAATAGTTGGTACTGCAGCAGGATTGGCTTTAGTTGGTACAGGATATATCATATATGAATATGGCATACCCTACACTACCCATGTTTCAGTTACTGCATCTATTGTAACTGCTGCTCTACCGATGCTTGCTAGTCACGAATTGCCAGAGGGTTTTGATGACAAGAAATTTAGAGAGAAGGTAGCGAGAGTTATCACTACTATTGAGATTTGGTTGATTGAAAAAGGCAGCGGTAGCGACCCAAATGATCCTAATAATAAACGAGATTTAGAACTACTTAAGAAGATGATAAGGGATACAGGAATTACATATGAAGGTACGCAAGAACTTAGTAAACTTTTAAACAGTCTTATTGACTATTTAAGCAATGCAGCTATTGCACCAGACCAGGCTGCTCAGATAGTAGAAGATGTTATGCCTCAGCTTCAACAAGCTGTTCAATTATCAAAGGAGTTAGATCCGTGTACTGTAGTTGAAGATGTTGCAGATCCTTTTATAGCTATGTTAAACCGAATTAAAGGTGGATGTGACATTGATGATATTCCTCATTTATCTAAGGAAACTGAAAAATTAATGGATGCTTTAGGAAATCTTCAGAGAGCAATTCAGAGCGGTGATGAAGAGATTATTACAGATACAGCTAATTCGATGACAGAAGTATTAAAGGGTGTAAGAGAAACTGTACTAGGAGAGATTGGTGACTTAGTTGATGGGACTAATCGGCATATTAGAGCGGCTCAACATGCAATGGGTACATTTATAGAAGATGCTGCTGCTGAAGAAGCTTTAAAAAATCCAAATTTCCTTGATGCTGCACGAGGAATGAAAGAGATGATTGACCAAAAAATATCAAAAGATGGAGTATGGGATCCTGATAAAAGAACATTACTCGACTTTTTAGATAAACTTATGGATAAAATCGAAGAAAACGGGGGCAAATTACCAAATTATGAAGATATACCTGAACTTGAAGATATGAGTCCAGATGTTGATATCGACTGGCTTAAAGATTGGCTTCGTGATGAATTTGGACCTACATGGGGAGAGGATACATTTGGTTATTTCCTTCAAAGCCCAGATGGATTGATGATGATCGCTCAAGCCGAAGGCGCTGGGACAGAGTTTGTTACAGATACTTTTGATGATGATAAAGCAAAAAGGATGTTCTTAGCAACATATTCTTATCCTCATGCATTAGGGATGCCTGAAGTTAATGTTAATGGGCCTCCTTTCAATCCTTCACCATCATTTCCGGGCTCGAGTGTTCCAGTATCAAGTTGCGATAAAGGGAACAGAGTATTTTTTGCTGATGAAAATACTAAAATCTCTTTGCCTTTAACATTCTTTTATGGAAGTGACGCTGAAGAACAGTGTTATAAGGCTGCGAAGAGATTATATGATCTTAAGAAGAAAAAAGCTTGTACGGAAGAGAATGAAAATTTACAGTGTAACTCTGGGACTTGTGACAAGATAGGTATATGTACTGGGCAATGTAATGTTCAGGATAGCGAAGATGGTGTCGAACGTAAGGGAAGAGAAGTCATGGATTGGAATTATGACGCTTTTGGGATGGGGGGATATACAAAAGTATCTGGGCCTGATATTGCTGAGTTTGATATTCGCGTTGAAGGTTGTTATTATATGAAACCTTTCTCTTGCTATTGCGATTGTGACCAATATTTGTTTACTCGAGGAGATAATCAGAAGGAAGGTCAAGGAAGCTGGAATATTGTGGATCCAATTATGTGCCCGAATCCGCATGAGATAGCTTAATTCTTCTAAACAAGTTAATGCCCTGCGGGGCAATTCTGCGTTACTTGCTGTCTCCCCTTCCTTTCATAAATCCAATTTTAGACACTTAAGTTCGCTAATTGCGAACTTATTCGTGCTTTGCACAATTAAGATTTTTTCAGAAGTGAATTTAGAAACCTCAAGATTTTTTATTTATATAATGAAATCTTGACGGCATTCAAGAACCGCATTGACTCGAGGGTTCTTGAGCACGCTCAAGATGCAACGAAGACATGAAATCATTTTGAATGTCTAAAATTGCTAATATAAATAAAGTTGATACTTTGTATACAAAAAATTAGTTTATTATATAATAAATTTGAGAGATTGACATGATTAAATTGTCTTTGTAAATCTTTAGCTAAGGATACGTCGTTGTAACAATAAATTTAAAAAGAAGAGGATATTGTAAATAGAGTATGGTAAAAAAGAAAGAGGGCAAAAAGAATTTGCCTGAAAAGAAGATAGGTGATTCTTTTAAGGTTAAAAGAGGAAAAAATCCTTGGAATGCTATCGCGATTGTAGTTATTTTAGTTATATTAATTGTTGTTGGATTTTTAATTTTTAAGAATGTTTATTATGGTCCGGGAGTTTCTTTTTCTTCAACTTCAATTTGTCCCAATTCTAAACTTACTCAGTATTATAGCGCCGATAGTGATAAAGATGGTGTGAAAGATATTTGTCCTGATACTTGCCTTGATGTTTATAATCCTAATCAAAATAGTAAATATTGCGATCCATTTTATAAAATTGAGCTACGTGATGATCCAGATAAAGATAGAATACCAAATACACCTACATATAGTCCTATATTAAAATTATATATTAGTGAAGTAGCTTCAAATCAAAATGTTGCAAAGGGAATAAGGACGCAATTAGTAGAGACTAGAACAAGTTTAACTGCGGCGCCTACAACCAGAATTTTTACTGTATTAGAGATTACAAAACTATCTTTACAAGGAGCTACATCAACGCCAACACCAACAGCTTCACCAACTGCTTCAGCTTCAGCTAGTCCGACGCCGAAATAAAAAAAGGGAGAAATGTCGACGAAGGCGAAAGGTATTTAAATAGAGAGAGATTATAAAAATAGTAAAAAGATGGTGAATGGGAGAATTTTGGCTTTTGGATTCTTATCTTTCTTAGTGTTTATTCTGGGTTTTTTGAGTTTTGCTTCTGCGGCAAGCTGTTGGCTTTATAGTTCAAGTGATACGTGCACGACGGCAGCAGGATGTATATTTAAAAATGATTCTTGGGGCAGTTGGTGCGAGGAGCTTGGATGCTGGAGTTTGAATAGCCAGAGTTCTTGCACGACGACTAATATTGCTGGGAAGAATTGTACATGGAGTGCAGGAGGGACGAGTTATGGATGCGAGAAACTTTCCTGCTGGAGCTTATCTGGGACAAATTCAAGTTTATGTGCGAGTAATTCTGCGGGATTGAGTTGCGAGTGGGGTAATACTTGTTATAGTACTGGTACAGTTAGCGGCTCAAATCCTCCTAATTGCTATCAAAATCAAAATCAATCTTCCTGCTCGAATATGACTGGATGTGCATGGGGGCAGTGTATGGAGAAGGGATGCTGGAGCTATAGCTCAAATACAACGTGCAATGCTGCAAAAGATTGGAATGGAAAGAACTGCACATGGAGCAGTTCGAGCAATTATTGCGAGCAAAATGGATGCTGGAAATATAATACTAATAGTACTACTTGCGATGGAAATCATGGGGGCTTGGAGTGCCAGTGGAAATGGAATTCTTGCCAGGATGTTGATTGCTGGACATGGGATTTTACTAATTCTACTGCTTGTATAAATAATAGTGCTAATCTGAGCTGTTCGTGGAGTGGAAGCTATTGCCAGAAACAAGATTGCTGGAATTATAATAGCCAGAGCAGTTGCCAGGCGAAACCAGGATGCAATTGGAAGGCATATGTTAGCTCAGGATGGTGCGAGCAAGTTGATTGTTTTTCATGGGATTCTATGAGAGCAGGAAATCAAACATTATGCGAGAATAATGATGCAGCATACGGATTAAATTGTTTATGGAGTGGAAATCCTTCTGGGAATCAGACAAGTGGGTGGTGCTATAAAGATATTGCAACTGCAAGCTGCGCAAATATCACATCAGAGAGAGCTTGTATGGATACTTATTATTGTTGGTGGCAATTTAGTAATTTTAATAATCCTTCTTTAGGGGGAACATGCAACAATCCCGGATTTGGGGTTGGAGGAATGATAAATACTACGATACTAAATGATTGGAATCCTGGGTGTTATATTTTTGATATGAATTCTACAGATTGTAATGGCGTTTTAGGATGTAATTATACGGGCGGAAAATGTAATTCATTAGGCGATGCCTATGGGGGAAATATTAGTCTGAATGGGATTAGTTGTAGCTATATTAATTCTTCTTCTTTATGTAATAGCCTTCCGGCATTGTCTTCTTGCTGTACATGGCAGAATGGGACTTGCGCGAGCAACAAACTTTCTAGTTCGTGCAGGGATCAGATGCAAGCGCCTCCTGCTGGGGGGAGTTTTTGCGAGGATTATAGTGCTTATGGCAGCCAGCAAATATGCGAGCAAATTGCTGGAAGCCCATGGTATATGCCTTGCCAGTGGAATAATGCAACATCAAAATGCGGGTTTAAGGCAAGTGATGTTTTTGGAAATGAAAGCCAGAGCTTAACAAAAATAGATAATAAAAAGAGCTGTGGGGCAGCTGGAGGAAAATGGATAACTGAAAATTATTGTGAGGGAAATATTTCTGTTCCGAGTGGGAGATGCGAATATAAATTTGATGAAGAGACCAATTGTGATAAGGCTTGCTTTGCCTGTGAAATAAAAGATAGCAGTGGAAATAGTGTAAATGCAACTAATGCTGCAAGTGCTTGTGCTGGAAGCACATCGGGGATTTGTGAATTTGATGTTAGCACAAGAGCTCCAAATGGGATTGGTTATTGCAAAGCAAAAGACCAATTTAAAAAAGGTATGGCTGGTAGTTGCGATTCTAATTGTGGGGACTGCACTTTTAAGGGCAATACAAATAGTAATGACACTATAAAGAGACCGAGTTATTATTGTGCAACGAGTAAGGCAAATAGTGATGGGGGAGGATGCAAATGGGTAAATGATAATTCTACAGCTACAGGAGGATATTGCATTAATAAGGGAGAGAAGATTTGCGAAGATGCGTGCGATAGATGCAAGACACAGACAACTTGCGCGAATATTGGAAGAACTGCTATTGCAAATCAATCAGGAAGTTGCAAATGGCAGGGAGAGGCAAGCACAGGCAGCTGCGTGAATAATGTTGCTGGAGATGTTGAAATCTGCTGGGATGGAATAGATAATAATGATAATAATTTAGTTGATTGTTCTGATGCTGGCTGTTATTCAGATAGTTATTGCGGTATTGTAAGCGGAGATTGTTTTGGATGGACAAATAATAATACTTGCATAACAAAAGGATGTGAATGGGTTTTAGATAAATGGGGAAGCTGGTGTGATTTTAAGGGAAGCCAATGCTGGAAATATAATCAGAATACAACAGTTTGCAATGTTCAAACTAATTGCCAATGGAGTAATGGGACTGGAAGTGCATTTTGTGAGAAAGATTGGAGTAAACAAGAAAATTGTATGGGCTTAGCTCAAGGAGCTTGTATGGGTTTGAATGCTTCTGGATGCAATTGGACTGTTGATAGTTGGTGTTCTGGAACTGGAAATGGGACAAGTTGGTGTAATAGTGGAGGAGGATGGTGCGATAATGTTAATTTTAAGCCAAAAGATTGCTGGAGATATTCATCAACTTCTAGTTGTAATATTGTATCAGGATGTTCTTGGAAATTAGATCAATATAGCCAACCGCATTGTGAAGTTAATATGAGCTCGAGTTGTGAGATGAATTATAATAATGGAACATGTGGTGCTAGTTCTAATTGTATATGGGAAACTTCAACTGGAGGAGGCGGGTCAAGCGGGTGGTGTATGAATAAAGCAAATAAATGTGGCAATTATGATTCAGCAAGCTGCAGTTCTGCTTTAGGAGGGATATGTTATTGGCAGAGTTGGGGCGGAGGAGGAGGCAGCTGTCAGTCTAAATGTTGGGATTGGAATCAAACAAGTTCTAGCTGTGGTATTGTTCCTGGATGTGTTTGGAAAGCGGAAAGTGGATGGTGCGAAGAAAGTGAAATGGCTTCTTGTTCAAATACTACAAATATGAATAATCAGGCAAATTGTCAAGGGACAACTGGATGCAGATGGAAAACTTCAGGATGGTGCGATCCTAAAGGTGGAGGATTCTCTTCTGTTTCAGCTGCTTCTGGTGGTGGCGTGGGAGGAGGAATGGGAGGAGATTGCTTTAAGTACGATGGAAATAGGACATTATGTACTAATAAGACAATAGTAAATATTACTTGTGGCTGGACTACTAATAATAATCCGATGTGCGAAGTAGATTGGAGCAAAGATTGCTGGAAATATAATTCAGTTGCAGGAGGATGCAATGCTACGAATGGGTGCTGGTTTAAGAATGAAAGCTGGGGAAATGGTTTCTGCACACAGGTTACTGACCAGTGCTGGAATAATATGACCTTACAGAGTAATCCTGTTTTATGCGCAGCAAATCAATATTGCACGAATAATTCTTGGGGAGGATGTGAGCCAAAGTGTATGACTCAGAATACAACTTCTTGTAATGTTTCGGTTGGATGCAGGATGGTTAGTGGATGGTGCAATTCTGGGGGAATGACTGAAATGTTTGATAATATGGAGGCAGGAGCATCAGCACCAATTGGCACGGATATCTGTCCAGAATCGGGCAAGCAAGCAAGCGTTGATTTATGCGGCTTTGGAATGAAAGATATGGGAGATAGTTATGGCTTTGGAGCAGGCATTAGCGACTTTAGCAATGCTTCGATTTGCAACAAAGAAAAATTATCGTCATTTGTTATGGGTATGGCAGGAGGCGGAGCAGCGCCAGGGGGACCTGGAGGCGGAATGTCGACAAATTTTGGAAGTGAGAAAACTGGAAGTGGGAATGACACAGTTATATTTTTAATTTATTTAGATAGCGATGGCATGACAACAGGAGGATGCGTTTTAGATGATAATTCTTCTGGTGTGGGATATGAATTTAGGTTTAAGTATTCTTCACAATGGAATGGAAATACAAGCAAGGCAGTTGAGACATTTAATGCTTATAAATGCGAAGACTCGAGTTGGAAGGCAACTGATATAAAGTTGAGTGCATGGAAAAAGAAGATGTGCTCTGATATTGGCGGACCAATGATTGCTATTAAGAAGGCAGATCTTGTTAAATATCCAACGTTGTATGATTCTACAGAAGATTTGAGAGTTTATGTTGCGACTATTGGAAATACAGGGAATATCTCTTATCCAACAGATAGCGCTGGGCCTGGATGGACAACACCTGGGTCAATTGATTTTGAAATTAAGAGTGCTTTTGATTATGGAGCAGATAGTTCTAAGTTTGAGGATATACTTAAGAATGGATTTATAAAATATGAAGATTGCTTTAATGGAATAGATGATGATAACGATGGAAATACCGATTGCAATGATTGGAATTGCCAATATTCTTCAATTTGTGCTGGAAAGGGCGTTGCTGCTGCGAATTATACTGATACAAAGGCGCCATTAGTTACTGGAGTAAAGATTGAGGAGTATCCTGATGCTGCTTTAATAATGTATGATACAAATAAACCAACAAATGGCACTTTGGAATTGTATGGATATGGAGATACACAATGCTTGAATAGGACAAACTTAATATACGATATTGGGGTGTTAAGCGCTAATGTTAAAGATTATAAATTGTGGCATACTGCTGTAGTTTACAATGCTGGAAATACAAATATTTCTTTGAATTGGCCATTAGTTGAAGGAAGCACATATAATTATAAACTTAAAGTATGCGATTCTAATGGAAAGTGTTCTATTAGTAAATGCTCGAGTCTTAGGACACCGATTTCCGAAAGCAAATGCGGGTATTGTAATTTTGTAACAAGAATTAAAGTTCCTAATGGATGGAATGTGGCTTACGATATTAATAAAGATGGAGTTTATGAGCATGTGCAGGGACAGGTTTGCGGGTCTAATGCTGGTATGAAAACAAATTATAGTGCTGGAAGAAGCGTTAATGTTAAGGTATATAAGACAGATAATAGCAATTACTTTGAATTCTTGAATGCTTCATTGACAAAGACAGGATTGAATGATAAAGTAAGAACAATAGATACTAGTGGGGCGATTATTAATACATCGGAATATGTTGGCTTGACAGCAGATACGAGAGATAAGATAATTAATAATTTACATCCTGAGGTTTGCAGAGTTAAGATTCCATTCACTGGAACTTGCGAAAAACTTTATCACTGCGATGATAATGGACAGAATTGCACTGATATGAGCACAGCTACAGGAGCGAGTTTGATTGACGCTGCAAATTGTGTCTGGGATGTTCCTTATTGTGAATTTTCGACTTATAGAGAAGCATTAAGTACGGGGAGTAGCAGTAGTTCGAGTAGTAGTTCTTCTGGAGGAGGTGGAGGAGGAGCTGGGGGAGGAGCTATTGGTGCAGCAACATATAGTTTGAGCGAAGATGAATTTAATAAGGGGTATACTAAAGAGATAGTTAAGAATGCAAAATTTAAAGTAAGTGTTGCTGGAGCAGAGCATTATGTTAAGCTCGTTGATATTTTAAGCTCAAGTATTAAGATAAATGTATCAAGCGAGACACAGCAGGCAGAGTTGAAAGTTGGGCAGGAGACAGAATTTGATGTTAGCGGAGATGCGATTAGTGATTTGTCTGTTAAATTAGTAAGTGTTAATTTGACAGCTAAGAAAGCAATATTAACGGTTAAGAAAGTTGTTGGGAAGAGTTCTGGGGTTACAGGAGATGTTGTTAAGGAAGAGGAGAAGGCAGGAGAAGTGAAGAGTGGGGAGACCGGCACGACTGGACAACAGGCACCTAAAAAAAGTATTGGAGGATTGGTTTATTTTGTTTTAGGGATTGTAATTGTGGCTGTTGTTATTTTATTGGTTGTTATGGCACAGAGGAATAGAAGAAAGAAAAAATACGGGTATTAAAGTTTTTGAGGGCAATTGATATAAGGAAAGATAATAGCTAAGATTTTTATAATGTGCAAAGAGAGAATTATGTTGGATATGATAATAGAGTTATTGTTGTTGAACATATTACGGTTGAGATTATAATGATAAGGGGTGGCAAAATTTCTAAATAAGGTAGATAATAATTATCTTGGATTTTCGATGATAAGGTAGGATAATATTTTATGAATAAGGTTACATGATTAAAATTTAAGGTAAATGGTACTTGCTTACCTTTTCAAAATTGCAGAGAGATTATAAAAATACTGTAATGTTCATATCGGATAATTATCTAAATACGATAATGGGTTATTGTTGTTGGAAATATTATAGTTTTACTTCAGAATTGTTAGCAGGTAAATGTATAATTAGTTGTGAACTAAATAAAAAATTACTGCCAATCACTTATACTATTGCTACTGATAAAATTTCAGATTAGAGATATTTATCTTTGACTTGACTTTTAGTTTAGGAAGACAGTTTTATATCTTTGTTTTTGTTCTTTAATCTTCTTTTTGTTGAATTTGATAACTGATTTATCTTTAATTAGGATAATTACTCTGGAGATTCTATCTTTGTAGAACTGAATATATTTCGTATGTTTTGAAAGACTGTTGGCGAAATCTTCGATTTCTTGCATTGTAGGCATATTTGTTATTTTTAGTTTTTTTGCTGAAGCGCCGAGGAAGGAATAGCCTTTTAGGGTTATGAATTTTGGTTTTGCTAATAGAATTAGTTTAGCATAACCTTTTGGGTCTTTTAGATTTAAGTCTTTAACTAGAGTTAGGCGGACATTTGTTCTTGTGTTTTTGAATAGTCTCATTAATTTAAGGGATTGTTTTATTTTGTTTAATGGGAAGGGAATGAATGATTTTGTGACTGTTTGATAGTCTTTTGGATTTGTTGCGTAAATGCTTAGAGAGAGATTGTCAGGAATTGCGTTCTTTTTATAGAGCTCTTTTATTTTATTTGGGAATACACCATTAGTTACTAAAAAGACAGTGTTTCCTTTTGCTTTTATTTCTTTTATTAATTCTGGAAGATGGGGGTAGATTGTTGGTTCGCCATCTAGAGAGATTGCGAAATGATTAGGGGTTAGTGCTTCTTTAAGTCTTTTTTCTGTTGTATACTTAGAGCCGCCGAAGCCTGCGAGATAAGTTTTTTGTTGTTTGATTGCATCTTGGACAATTTCTTTTGGAGAGTCCCATTGCTTTTTTCTATTAAAATTCTTTTCTTTGAAGGTTCGCCAGCAGAATTCGCAGGAGAAAGGGCAGTAGTTCAATGTTGGAGAGATTTGGATGCAACGGTGTGAAGTAATTCCAAATATCTTTTTGTAGCAATCTCTTTTTCCTCTTAGGCTTGATTTTGCCCAGCGACAAACTTGTATTGCTGAGTGCTTGTTTTTTCCAAGGAAGCGATAGCCGCCTTTTTCGTAGCGCTGGATTTGTGAGGGTGTGAATGAGGGTGACATGAAGTTAGATGGAAAGGATGTTTTTTAATGGTTTTGGTAGGTTGGGAGAAATTATTTTTTTCTATAACCAAATTTTTTATCATAGGTGGGATGGTCAAGGATATCAAGAATAAAAGCTACAATTTCTACTTTGTCTCCTTTCATAGTGTAGAGCATTCTAAAAAAGTTTGATAACTCTACATGAAATAAATTAGTTGCATTGTAAATCTTTTTGTATTCATCTGGAATTAATTTTTTGTATATAAAGTTTAACAACTTTATGTTTGTTAGCAATTTTGGACGAAGTGAATTCATCCAAAATTGGATTAATGGGAGGGGTTTTTGAAGGGGGACGGAGTTGCCCCGCAGGGCATTAAATTTTATCTAAATTATGTTTGATAGCAATTTTGGAGTGAAATGAATTCATCCAAAATTGGATTTATTATTGGGAATTGATGAGAAGCGGGTCATTCAAGCGAAGCTTGAATTAACTCGTTTGCAATCGGTTCTCCATAAAAAGGATTTGCTTTTATGAATTCTATCTTTTGTTTGATTGACTTTAACAATTGCATTTCGTCTGTATTTTCTTTACCAAATTTAATTTGTTTTCCAATAATATTATTTAATTTCTTATATGCTTCATCTGCTTCTCCAAGCAATACAACACGCACAGGTTTATTCATATTTCTGTTCCTTTTTTTATAAGCTCTTTTAACATTTTACTATCTGTGTAAATCCAAGTTATTCCTTTAAGACCAACTGCGATTTTGCCGCTTTTTTCCAAATATTCTAAAATTAACATTAGTGTATTGTGGTTTACTTGTCTAGGAAGTTTTCTTTTTAATTCAGCTATTGTAATTACACTATTTTGGGAATTTATTAGAGTTTCTTCTACCATCATTACAGTATTAAGAGTAGGCCAGTGTATTTCTCTTTTTTGTTTTAGTATTTGTTGTGACATCTTGATATATTTTAGTTATTTAGTTGTAACTATTAGATATTAATTAGTATTTAATCTTTTTGGTTTGCGTTTTAATACTGTTCCTTATATCTTCCCCTTGATTCCACTTTCTTTAAGCGGGCGAGGGTTTCTTTTGAAGTTTTTGAAATTGAATAGCCATCTAGGACTGCTCGGGTTAGGGATTTAAAATACTTAAAATGCTTGGCTTCTAAGGCTTGCTTGATTAGATGAAGGTCAACTGCTTTATCTTCTATTTTATTTGAAGAGAAACCTAAGCCGAAGTCAATGAAATATAGTTTTTTATCTTTGTCGGAGAGGATTATATTTGAGGTTGTGAGGTCGCCGTGAATTATTTCATTGTCATGGAGGAGAGCGATTTGTTTTCCTATTGTTTTAGAGATTTGAACTTTATCTTTAAGGGAATCAAGATGTTCTGAGAGTTTTTTTCCAATAATGAATTCCATTTCCATTTCTTTATTTTTTTCATCTACTTTTATTATTTTTGGAATTGGGATTATTGCTGAGGCTTTTTGGAGAAGTCTGGCTTCTTTTTTTGTTCTTTGTTTTCTTAATTTTTCATCTAAGATTGGAAGGCGATATGTTTTTGGGATTCTTCTCTTTATTATATCGTTACCTCTTTTTATGATTATTGCTTCTGCGCCTTGTTGGATTATTTTTTCTTGCATGTTAAATGATATCCTAAGGGATTTATAAAGTTAAATTAGGCAGTTACCGAAAACCTTATAAATACAGGATTATAATCCTAATCATTATGATCCTAAACTTTATCAATAGAAACGAAGAGCTTGAATTTCTTAAGGAGAGATATAAAAGGAAAAATTTTGAATTTTTTGTTGTTTATGGTAGGAGACGTGTAGGAAAAACAGAATTAATTAAAAATTTTTTAAAAGACAAAAAAGCTATTTATTTCCTTTGTGATAAGAGCGGGACAGTAAGAAATATTGAACGATTTAAGAAGAAAATTGCAGAATATTTGAATGAGCCGATTATAGCTAGTAATGATATTGAAGAAGTTTTTTCTTATTTTGTGAAGAAAATAGACGAAAGAGTTATTTTAGTGTTTGACGAATTTTCATATTTACTAGAAAAAGATGATGCAATTCCTTCAATCTTTCAAGTTATTTGCGATGAATTGCTTAAGGGCAAAAACATTTTTCTAATTCTTTGTGGCTCTTCTATAAGTATGATGGAATCAGGAGTATTAAGCAGTAAAAGTCCGCTTTATGGGAGAAAGACTGGGCACATAAAACTTTTTCCTGTCAGGTTTAAATATTTTAAAGATTTCTTTCCTGATAATCCTATAGAAAAAAATATTGAATTTTATTCTATATTGGAAGGAGTCCCATTTTATTTAGAGAAATTTTCTGATAAGAAGAGTGTTTTTGATAATGTTAAAGAGCAGATTTTAGATAAAAGAGGCGGGCTTTATGAAGAAGTAGAGTTTTTATTGAGAGAAGAATTGAGGGAACCAGATGTTTATAAAACAATTCTTGCGGCAATTGCAAGTGGAAAGACAAAAGTTGTAGATATTGCAAATAAGTCTGGCATAAAAGTTCAAGATATTAATAAATATCTTAAGGTTTTGATTAGATTGGGAATTATAAAAAAGGAGAAGGTTATAACTGAAAAAAAAGATAAAAGAAGTTTATATCTCATTGATGATAATTTCTTTAATTTTTATTTTAGTTTTGCTGAACCATATAAATCTGATTTGGAAATAGGCGAGCTAAAGAATATAAAAAATAAATTTGAGAGAGATTTTTCAACTTATGTTGGAAGGAGATTTGAAAAATTAATAAGAGAAGAGATAGTTAGAAAAGCAGAGCTAATTGAAATTGAAAGAATTGGCAGATGGTGGGGGAAAATACCAAACGCTCCTAAAGGAGAAAACGAATGTGAAATAGATATTGTTGCTTTAAATGAAAAAAATAAAGAAATTATATTTGGGGAATGCAAATGGGAAGAGAAGGTAAACGCGAATAGTATTTTAAATGCTTTAATAAAAAAGGCAGATTGCGTTGATTGGAATAAAGGGAAAAGAAAGGAGTTTTATGCAGTTTTTGCAAAATCATTTAGCAATAAAGTAGACGAGTTTGATGGAAAAAATGTTCATTGTTTTGATTTAGAAGATATTGGGAAGATATTAATAAAGAAATAGGATTATAAATCTTGAAATATTAATAAAATTATGAAAAAGAGGACAATTATCTGGATTCTTATTGGAGTTGTTGTTCTGGCTGTTATTTTACTGATTGGTTTTAAGCTTGGGACTAAAGATGAAAAGAAATCTGCGTGGGACGCAGAAGTTGAAAAGTTGATTAATGAAGGATGTATTGTTATACAAGTTGATGGAGATGGAAATACTTGTACTTTAAATGAAGAAAAGAATGGGTTCTTTAGTTGTACTGAGAGATTAACAACTATTTCTTGGGATTTGCCTAAATGCGTTGAGTATAGAAAATAATTAAGAGGGCTATTAAAACGCTTATATCTGTAATAAGACAGTAGACGCAGTAGGATTTTATTATAAACATCTGAAGAAAGATGAAATATAGGGCGATTAGTGAGCCGATGATTGTTGCTATTGTTATCATTTTTCTCTTCTTTTTAGTTGGAGAGAAGATTTGCAGGGTTGTTAGAATTATTAATACACGTGAGAAATCTCCAATCTGAAGATTTGAGTTTTTAGCTGTCGATTTCTCCCGGTTCTCCCAAAACCCCTATAAACAAAAAGGTTTTGTGATAGAGAGAAAGATTAGAACGCCGAAATGACTGTTTTTTATGCCGAGAAAATAAGCATATTTTGAATTTTGTACTATGTCGCAGCCTGATTCTATACCGCAAATCTTTTGTATGTTTGCGAAGGAGATTAGGACTGAGCAGAGAAACGCAATTAAGAATAATGCAGAGAGCAGATGATATTTATTTTTTGATACATAAAGTTTATCAACTTTATTTTTGTTAGCAATTTTGAACCGTCAAGATGCTTTTATCTCTTCGTTGCATCTTGAGCGCGATCAAGAACTAAATATTTTAGGATAGTTATTGACGGAAGTGAATTCATCCAAAATTGAATTTATGTGGGAAGATCGGCGGTTGTTAGAGGAGGTATTATTTTTTAGGAATTTCATTTTAATTGATATTTGAAGGAGTTTATAGATATTTTGATGAATTTATCTGGTATAAAATATACCTTATCTTGGTATCAAAAAGTCCTTGTTTGTATTGTGTGGGACTTTTGGATGTTCAAGATGCTAACTCCTCCTGAAAGGAGGAGTTTTCGCAAGCACCTTGACATAAATTAATCCAAAAGATTTATAAGGTATAAAATATACCTTTGTTAGGTATAAATTAATCCAAAATGACATCAATTGAAGAACATAAGAGAAAAATTAAAGAACATTTAGATGGGATAGAAGATGCTATTGAAGAAGGTATTGAGAAAAAGCCTGTTACAATTGGGTTTCATTGTTCAGCTTGTAGTATTCAATTTCTTGAGTTATATCTTCATGTGAGCGGGAAAATTTCTATTGGAAAAATAATAAAACATGATTGGTTTAAAAGACCAAAGGCAGAACAGAAGAAAGAACCTTTGGTAGAGAGAAAAATTGGGGTTGATTTCCCCAAAAAAGAAGAAATATACAATATTATTTATGATGTAGAAGAAGAAAGAAATATACTGATGTATGGAAAGCCAATAAATGAACAAATTAAAAGGATTATTGAGTTATTTAATAAATTAAAAGAAATATTTAGGGGGTTATTGAAAGATGAAGGAATTGAAATATAATAAGGAAATAATAGGATACGCTGTAGCATTTGTCTCATTTATCTTGCCAAAAGTTGAAGTAAAGGAGATTATTTTATTTGGAAGTACAGCAAGAGGGGAGGCGGATAATAATAGCGATATTGACTTATTTTTCGATGTGAATGAATCGGGAGAGGGCAGGACTAAAGAGATTGTTAAAGAGGAATTGAATAAATTCTATAAATCTCAGATAGCGGAGAGTTGGGCTTTACGGGGAATTAAAAACTCGATTAGTGTTAAAGTTGGCAGAATTAATGATTGGAAGCTACATGGGAGCATTATTAGTGAAGGAATAACTCTTTATGGAAAATATAAAGAAATACCAAAAGATATGCAATCCTTTGTCTTTTTTCAGATTGAGCCAATAAAAAATATTGCAAAGAGAAATAAGGTAATTAGAAAATTATTTGGAAGAAAAGAAAAAGGATATTTAAGTGAAGGTTTAGTAAATGAATTTAATGGAAAGAAATATTCCTCGAGTTCTTTTGTTGTTGATAAGGAGCATACGGGTAAGATAATTAGTATGTTAAGAAACGAGAAGGTTAGTTATAGATTTTTTGAGTATTGGGGGAGTTAAAACTTTAGCTTTTTAGCGTATTTCTTTGCCATTTTCATCATTGTCTTTTGATCAAGGCCGCCTTCTGACATAGATGAAGGGGAGGAAATCATTTCTTTGAGCATTTTGTATTGCTTGATGAGGGCACGGATTTCAGAGGTTGAAGTGCCTGAGCCTTTTGCAATTCTTTGAATTCTTGTTGTTTGTTTTTCAATGAGCTCTGGATTTTCAATTTCTTCTTTTGTCATTGAATTTATTGCGTGTTTCCAGCGTTTTACTTTGTCTTGTTGTTGTTCTAATTGACCCTCTGGAATTTTATCTTTTACCTTGCCAAGACCTGGAATCATTGAGAGAAGTTTGTCCATTGAGCCTAGAGATTCCATTGATTCAAGTTGAGTTTGTAAATCACGAAGAGTAAATTTACCTTCTTGAAGACGTCTTTGTTGTTCTTCAATTTGTTTTTTATCAACAACTGAATGAATTTTTTCCATTAAACCCTTAAGGTCGCCCATACCTAAAAGACGAGAGAGGAAAGATTCTGGGTCAAATGTTTCTAGGTCAGAGGGTTTTTCTCCTGTTCCAATAAATATAACTGGAGCTTGGACTTGCGCACAAGCAGTTAGAGCGCCCCCGCCTTTTGCAGTTGAATCCATTCTTGTAATTATAACTCCTGTGATGTTTAATGCTTCTTTGAATGTCTGGGCTTGTTTTTTGGCGGATTGGCCAATATCTGCAGGCATTACTAGAAGAGTTTCAGTTGGTTTTATTAGAGAGTCTATAGATTTTATTTCTTTAATTAAAGATTCATCTAGAGCATCTCTTCCAGCAGTATCAATGAAAACAACTTTATATTTTTCAATATCTTTTTGGAAAGATTTATAGATTTTTTCTGGAGATTTTTCTTTTGGATTTATGAAGACGGGAAAATTATTTTTCTCTCCTAATTGTTTTAATTGCTCGGCTGCTGCAGGACGATGGACATCTAAGCCAATGGCACAGACACTGTGGCCTCTTTTTGCATAGTAGGTTGCTAATTTTGAGATTGTTGTGGTATTATGAACAATAAACCCTTCTGCTATAAAACTATGGTTGTCTTCTATTGTAAGGTCATACACATATTCTTCGTCATTTTTAATTGGATTTATCTTTTTAATAGGCAACCAACAAATTTCTGAGTTTGCAAGAAGAGATAATGTTTTTATTATCTCTTGGGAATTGGATTGTTTTATTTTTTGTAAACATAATTGCCCTGTTGAAGTTAAGGTCATAGAATTTTCAAGTGTTTTTACTAAATTACTATCATTCAGATGAGATTTTATTCCATTAATGAAATAATTACTATATTTTTCATTTAATTTTATGTTATTATTAATATCTTCTAAAAGTTGCAGGTATATTCCTTTGTTTTTTAAAGAATAATATACTACAAGTTGCTTTAACTTTTCTCTTGAAATAAGACCTTTTTCTTCATATCTTCCATAACTATTAACTGCATTGGTTTGAATTTCGCCAATTGAGAAGCCAAGAAGATTACGCGACTCTTTTAGATATTTTCCAATAGAAATCATATCTTGATTTCCACAACCCTGTATTAATCCAATACTTCTATAATTTTCTATTCTGTTTTGTTTGTGTTTTATAAGATATCCAATTTTATCTGCATATTTTTCAGCATATCTGGATTTTATTGATAATCTAAAGTAAGGTATAGAATTGATATATTTTCTTGAGATGGAAGAAATTATTCCAAATCTTTTTAGAAGCATATTCATTTGTTGAATCAGAATCTGACTTTCCGATATAAGTTCAATATATCGACCTTTAGAAGGTGAAGAATCGCAATCGAAATAGGCTTTTATAAAAACTCTAAGTATTTCATTATTTGAGAGCAAGATTTCTTCTGGAATGCTTAATTGTTTTCCTTTTTTTCCAGGATATAAACCGAAAATTGAAAATATTTTTACTAAAGTTGTAGAACATAAACGAATATCATACATTTTTTCTGTTCTTTTTGCAGGAGTAATATTTGGTTTAATATTAAATAGTATTTTTGATAATTCTTTAATACGATTTATTATTTCAGGATCTTCATTTGATATTTGAATATACTGCCTTCTTATGTTCCCATCACCCATAACATATCCTAAGAATTCTGCAAGGTCCGTTGTTAAAGAAGTAGGTAAGGTAATTGGAGTTTGTGCTTTTTTATCTTTTATCTTTATGAAATTTGGCAGTTCTTCAATAAGTTCTATTGGAATTTTTCCTTCTTTAACATTTAAAGTAAAACTGCAATAGTTTTGTTTAAATTTTAAACTTTTATTTATTTCTTTTAGTGTTTTATTTTTATTTAATAAAATTTGTTTTTTCTCTTCTTGCGTTGTATAAATTGATAGATTTAACTTTTTTAATTTATCTGCCAAAGAAACATTATTGCTTTGAACATCGATTGTTTGAGGTATAGCTACATAATCACTGTCCTGTATTTCATCAGCTCTAACTTGAGCGACTTTTCCTTCTCTTAAGACAAAGAAAGGGTGTTCTGGAGTGACTTTAATGGAAAAGTCATTACCATTTTCTAAGTAAATTTCATATAGTTGTTCTTTCTTTAGTTTCCAGAGATGGGTAACTTTTTTATTTTCAATTTTTAAGGTATTTGCATTAAAAGAAGGAACGTAAATGTTTTTATCTGCAATATCAATTATAAATTCGTCTTTAAATTCTTCTTTATATAAGTGAGAATATTTTTCATACAACTCTTTGGCTTTTTGAATATTCCCATCAGCTAGTTGAATTTTTGTATTAGCATGAACACATTTACCAGCACCATAAAGGCCAAGTAGCATTATTCTATTTTGTTTTGAAAGAGAGATTTCTCTTTTTTCTCCTAGGAGAGAGATTAATTCATCGTGCAAGAGTTTTATTAAATGTTCTTTTTTTTCTAGACCTTTGATTCTTTCGTCTAAGGCAGACTGTTTTATTTTATTTGTTATTGAGATTACTAATTGGACATTTACATCTGCTTCGATTAGTGCTCTTTGGAGGTCTTTTACTATTGAATCAACTAAGTTTTTGTCTAGGAATATAGCATTCGCTATCTTGTCTGTTGTTCTCTTTAGTACGTTTGATAGTTTTTCGAGCATAGAAAATGAAGCATATTAAGGGTTAATAAAGTTTCGTTTAGGCATATAGTGAAAGACATATGTCCTTCCTTAAACTTTAGCAAGAAATCCTACTGCTTTAGCTGTAGGATGAATTGCGTAGGATTTCTTAGCTAAGAAAATAAGTTGATAAATTAAAACGAAAGGACGCCTCGCTTTTTTGCCGAAGGCAAAAAAGTTGCGAACGAAGTGAGCAATCCTTTAGGACGAGGAGGATGTCACATAATCAAAGATAAAATGAAGAATTGTTAATGTCCTTGACTATAATTAAATGTTATCCCGAAATTATTTCATAAGGCTGATTTAGTTAACTCTATGAAATTATATAAATCTTTTTTCGTATATTTTTGTATATAAAGTATAAACACTTTATGTTTATTAGCAATTTTGGCATCAAGATTTGATTCAAATCTTGAGTGTGATTAAGAACTCCAAACGCAATAAAAAGTTCTTAACACAAAGTGAATTTGCCAAAATTAGATTCATTAGAAGAGGATTTCAGAGAGGAAGCGGAGTTGCCCCGCAGGGCATTAAATATTTTAGAAGAGGAGATAATTTATAAATTATAAGATTTATAGTTTAGCATATGAAAAAGGGAGATGATAAGAGATTTATTGGGAAAAGAAAGATTAATACTATTAAGAGAGCGATATTTGTTTTTTTAATTGTTTTTTCTATTTTGTTTTTATTATTGTTTGTTTCTAGGTTTGTTATAAAAGATGTTTCTGTTTTTTCTGATTTTTTTGAGGGCATTA
>Ga0209542_10007323_pt1 | contig 21069 bp, 29 predicted proteins | sample RifCSPhighO2_01_FD_184028 | JGI IMG/M metagenome (GOLD analysis project Ga0209542, IMG submission 184028) | Soil microbial communities from Rifle, Colorado - Rifle CSP2_plank highO2_0.1 (SPAdes) (version 2) | ecosystem: Environmental > Terrestrial > Deep subsurface > Rock core/Sediment ... | reverse complement strand
AGAGCCCATTAATGGCCCTTCTTTTGCTTCTGAATCTAAAGTTGATAATACTGCTGCTGTTCCTTTGTAATCCTCTAGTAATTTCTTTACTGCTTCCCTTACTTCTGGACTTTCATAAGTAAGCATAGCTATTGAATCTACATTTTTTGTTATTGGCTGAAATTCCATTTTGATTTACTCATTTAATTTGATAAAATTAGAATAAATCCGAAGTTTATAAATGTTTCTATTTTGTTACTACTTTAAAATTATTACTTTTCAACAAAAGCCCATTTCCTTTATTTCAATTGACTTTTTAGTTTTTGTGACAAAATCAATTCTTAAAAGTCGAAGTTCATAAGAAAAACCAGGGCAATAATCCAACTGCCGAGACAATCAGTCCAACTATAATCTTGCCTGTCAGTATTATTATCAAAATCCCTAAAACCCTCCCTATATTCAACATTGTTTCCCTGTAAACAAAATACTCAAGGATTTTCCCTGATTTCTTTGCCTCTCCGTATACAAGGGTATGATGAGGAATATCAACAAATATATAAGAAACTGCCAGATAAAGGTTTACAACAGCAACCTGAACAAATGACTTGACAAAAAACAATATGAACCATCCAATAGAATGAAACAACGCCCCATACCTAAACATTGTTCTTTCTCTTGCCTCATTCCTTGATAATTTACCAACAAAAAATCCGATAATCATTGAACCCAATGCTGCAATTGATGCAACTGCACCAAGAGATATATATTCATTCAATATAATAAAGACAAATATAGGCAATGCAGCCTGAGATACTACAACTCTCAACCCCATTGTAATATAAATATAAGTTTCCTTCAATGGAAATTCCTTGAAAATATGCTTAAATGAGAAGTGTGTTTTCTGGTAAAATTCCGAGGATAAGAATAAAGGAGCTGCACTTAATAGAAGCAAAAGGCTCACAATTACAAACAAAGTTTCAAATCCAAGGAAGGTTATTATTATAGAACCCAGTATTGGCCCCAACAATATCCCAAGATATGCTGTAATAAACCAGAGGCTAACTTCCTGCCCCCTGTTTTTTCCATCGCTGAACTTGGTAAAATCAGAATGAAAACTTACCCAGTAAAAAGAGTTTGAAACCCCCCATATCAATGCAGGAAGAAAATACATGTGAGAATAAGGAAGCACAATCAATAACAAAGTATAAATCACAAACCCGAACATTGACATAAGAATCCCATGTTTTATTCCATATCTTGATACAAACTTGCCGGCAAAAGGAGATGAAAACAGCATGGCCAGAGAATATACAAGAAAGAACAGCATAACGCTTGTCAATGAATATTTCAGGTCAATATACAAATACAGAGGAACAAAGATTCCCGTCATTGACAAAGCAAGATCCCTTAATCCTATTGAGACATAAATTTCTGATAACTCCCTCTTGAACAAATATCTTATCAAATGCTGGTGTCTAAACATACATATCTTCTATAATATAGATATTTAAATTTTTTCAAAAGATTTTTAAATATTTTGCCAATATAAATAATGGTGAAAACATGGGAGCATTAAACAGTTTGATTAAAGTTGTCATAGGATTGATATTATTAATAGTAGCAATATGGTTTGGAATATGGGCACACTGGCTGGGTGCAGTATGGATTCTCATCAAAGGAGGAATCATATTACTTGTCATGTTCATAGGACTGATATTATTGTTATTGGGCTTTTCTGACATAAAATGATTAAAAAAAAGCAAAAAGATGTATTTGATTTTGAAGAGTTTTTCATGGAAGAATTGCTTGATGAATCTGAAGAAGACAATGTATATGCTGCATCATGATAACAAATTTTACTGAGATTTTCTATATTATTGTTCTTACCCTTGCTATTGGATACATTTTTTCCGGATACATAAAAATCCCTGGATTGTATTCAAGAGGATTTAACTGGAAAGGAATCAAGTTTGCAATACTTGTAACTGCGCCGGCAATTATACTGCATGAGCTGGCACATAAGTTTGCAGGTCTTGCCCTTGGATACAGCGCAATGTTTCATATATGGTGGTTCGGTCTCGGGCTTGGTATTTTTTTAAGAATAATAGGAAGCCCTTTTCTTATTCTAGCTCCTGGATATGTTTCAGTAGCTCCAAACGCACCCCTTGAATTAAGTGCAATTGCATTCGCAGGCCCTTTCATAAACATTGTATTGTTTGTTTCGGCAATACTTGTATTAAGATTGAAGAGAAAACTGAAAAGAAAAGAATTCTTATTCTGGCACCTGACTAAAATAATAAACATGTGGCTGTTCATATTCAACATGATTCCAATTCCTCCTCTGGATGGAAGCAAGGTGTTTGCGGGATTATTTGGACTGCTCTAGAACTTAATTTTTCTTCTTATTTTTCCAAGAAAGCCTTTTTTCTCTGGTTTTTTATCTGATTTTTTCTTCACTGACTTCTTCTTCAATTCAGGCTTTTTCACTGGTTTGCTCTTTTGTTTTGGCTTGATAAATTTTTTCTTTTCAGAAATCTTTTTGTTAATTTTCTTCTGAATCTTTTTACCGGCTGTTTTGCTTTTTGTTTTCTTTTTAATTTTCTTGAAAGCCTTTTTCTTGACTTTCTTTTTTGCCACTGGTTTTTTCTTTATTTTCTTGACTTCCTCTTCCGGCACCACCCCAATTATAACAGCCTTTCTTATTTTTTCAAGCTCTTCCTCTATCTCTGATATCTTCTTCTTCAATATTTCCTCATTGTATTTTACTTCCTTTAAATTCAGCAAAGTATTGCATTCTGTGCACTTGAATTCAACTTCCATTGCATCCTCTAAATTAATTGAAACGCATCCGTTTGGACAGACATACTTTGGAATTTCCTTGTGCAATAATTTATTTTTCAGTTCTTCAAGCTTCTTTTCCTTGTATTTAATCAGCAAATCCCTTGCATGCCTGAAATTAAAAGTCCAATAATAAATATACCATCCCTTTTCCTTGTCTTTTTTTCTAATAGAATAAATAAGATTATCCTCTGTCAATTTGTATAATAATATCCTTAACTCATTGATATTTATGTCAATCTTTTCTGACAGAACAAATTCTGATACATTTTCCTTGTCTTCAAGCAGCCTGAGTATCTTTACTCCATTTGGACCGCACTTGTCCTTTACAAGCTCCTCAAACAAATGCATTATAGATTTCATTGATTATAAACTGTAATAATTTATTTAAAAAACTTACTATTGTAGAATAATAAGAAAACATTTAATAAGTAAGGTTTTTTAGTTATTATGAGGTGATTATATATGTTTAAGAAAAAAGATCTTAATGTTCCAAGACCCATTCATCATGACATCAAAGAGCAATCATTTCCGGATTTATCAGGAATGGATTTAAATCTCCCAAGCTATAATCAGGTTGTTGCTGAAATTCCTAAAAAAGAATATTACAAGAAGAATGAAATGCATGATTATCCGAAAGGGTATCATAAGCAAGAAATTTTTGAAAGATATCCAAAAGGATACCATAAAAAGGAGATTTTTGAAAGTCCGCTTATGGCAAAATCAAGCACAAGAAATGTTGTAAGGGATAATACGTTGTTTGTAAAAATAGACAAGTACAAGGAATCAATGAGGACCCTTAACCTGATTAAAGAGAGTTTGATGAACACAGAGCATATTCTAAACAAATTGCATCAGATTAAAGCTGAAGAGGATGACGAGATACAGAAATGGCATGAACAGATAAAGAGAATAAAACAAAAAATAGTTTATATGGACAAGAACTTGTTTGAACAATGAATCAATCAGAAGTGCTTTACAGTTTTGTAACTGAACCTAGTTCTAAAAGAAGGGATTTGCTCAACCTTGCAATTGAAAACATAGAGTTAATCCGAAGGACAGACATATTAAAGGAATTAAGGGAAAGAAAAATCATGATTATGGAATCATTGAAGGAAGAAATAGGAATTACTAATAAAGCAATAAAACATTTTGAAACATTAATGCCATTAAAAATCAAGGAAGAGCACGAGAAAATTCAGGAAAAAGTTGAAAGAAGCAAAGTAAAGATTGAAAATTACCATAAAATTGAGAAGATGGATGAGTTAGGCATGGAGCTTGAAGATATAAGAAATAAATTAAATAATTTAAATTTCTAAAAATGTCCAAAACATCTTTCTAATGTTGCTGGCATTGCAATGCCATATTCATTAGCAGCATCTATAACTTCAGCGTCCCTTAATGAACCATATGGCTGCACTACTGCTGTCACTCCAACTCTTGCAAGCAAATCAATAGAATCCCTAAAAGGAAAGAATGCATCTGAAGAACATACAGCCCCTTCAAAAGGATTGTCTTTTAAATTTTTATAATTTGAAATTCCCATCAAGGGATCATATGAGACTCCTTCCCTGTCCATTGCTTTCTGCATTCCTTTTACAATTGCCTGCTCCACAGCCCCAACTCTTTCAACCTGTCCAGAACCCATAGAAACAAGAACACCATTCCTTACCATAACCACTCCATTGCTTCTTGCACCTTCTATATTCAAGTACCATGCCCTAATCAAATCATCTGCTTCATCAGGGGTTGGATCTTCTGCAATTATGTGCTTTGTTCCGTCTTTATCAACAACCATTGGATCATTAATCAAATCTTTTGGTCCTTTAATACTTGTCAGATAAATATCCTGAACACCAACCCTTCCTCCAGGCATTTCTTTTATTGAAAGCAAACCATAAGCATCGTCCCCTTGAAATTTAGGCAAACGATTCAGATTTGAAAAACTTCCGATACGAATATTTTTAGATTGTTGTTCAATATATCCTAAAACACCTTTCTCAAATTCAGGTGCTGCTAATACATCAACAAAAAACGAATTTAATTCATACATTGCTTCTGCTGTTTCAATATCTAAAGAGACATTCATAGCCAATGTTCCACCAAAATTACTTCTTAAATCACAATCTCTTGCTAATCTAAACAAATCCGTCAATGATTGGTTTGGGTTTATTTGTGTTGCAAATCCTGAAACAATATTGTGCTTCATGATTACTACAGTTGGATCTGGAAAGAATTTCAAGTTGCTCATCGCCCTTGAGATGTCCATTGTATTTGTCAGAGAAAGCCCACCTTTTCCTCTTCCATCTGATCTTACTGAAACAATATTTGTAAGTTCTGCAATAGTTCTTGCATTTTTTTCAGCTATTTGTTCAAAAGAATAAACTGCTGCATGCTGGTTTGGATTCTCTCCGTACTTTAAATCCCATTCCTTTTTTAATCTGATTGTAAGTTTATCTGGAAATTCACCTTCATTTCTTGTTCTGTAACTTTTTTTAAAATCAGTGATATCTGTTCCTCTCATTTTAGCTGTCCCCATGCAAATTGATAATATACGGTTTACTTCTCCCAATAGCAAATTGCGTTGCAACTGCGATGAAAGTATTTTGATTAATCGCTTCTTTTATTTCATGTGCAATATTTTCCTGGGTTCTTCCTTCCAAGCTTAAATCCAATGGTTCTCCAGTAAAAGAATGTAGCGGTTCCTTGCCAGTATCAGCACCATCGTATGTCATAATCAATTTTGCCTTACCATTTTCCATAGCTTCAAAATCTAAATCACCATATATCTTTTCTTTTTCACCTTCTTTACTACGACGAACAATAGTCCACCCACCATGTCTACCAATAACGCAACCAGTTATTCTTGGTGTATAATTTGGTTCATCTGGCTCAAATGAAGTTATGTTAATGAATCCTGATTTTGAATCATATCTAAAGAAATCCTCTGAAAAAATATTTTCCAAAACATTTTTTGGATAATTAAAACTTTTAAATTTTACCAGATGATTGTAAAGCAATTCTGTCTGAGCTCCGTTGCTAACTGCAATTCTCCCATCATCAGTCATCATTATAGCTGGATATAATAATAAAACAGGTGAACCTTTATTTAGTATCTCCATATCTATAGGTGCAGTATAAGTGACACTATTCTTTTCATCAAATTTTAATGTACGTGCTTTGCTGGAGTCACTCCTTCCAGTCAATATATAAGTAACAAAGGGGGTATTTTCTTTGGTTTTTCCCACGATTATCCCTCTTCCAAGATATTCTTTTTTTAATGCTTCCAAATTACTCATTTTATTTACCCCCATATAATTCATTTAATGTGTCTAATGTTCTGTTACATCTAGCTATGCAGTCTCTGCCCATTTTGATTGCTTCACTTACTGTGATTGGATCAAGCAAATTCATTATATAATCTTTATTCTCTTCCATGATATGATGCTTATCGCACAATAGGGATAATTTTGTTCTATAAATTTCCCAATTAAGATCACTAATACAATTAAATCCACTTAATTCCTGCATTTCCCTGTAAGCATCACCTTCAATTCCCATTTGCTTCAACGCACTCATTATTGGTGCTGTTGAAACTTCAGGATGTTGCTTAATTTGTCTTTTTATTTCATTTTCATTCGGAACGTATTTTTTCATTTCAGACATTATTCTTGAAATTCCCAAAAAAAATTTTCCATAATCATCACCAATGTCCCTTGACAATATTGAACGGCTCATGTCTCCTTCATGATGATATCTTCTCATTGTTTCAAAGGAATATCTTAATTGTGCAATTCCCTTTCCAAATATGGCTATTCCACCTTCAACCAACCAAGGATTTTTCTTCTGAGGCATTACTGAAGAACCTTTTTCTGCCTTTTTTGTTATCTTATTATATAATTGACCACTTACTGCATCCCAGAAATCCCTTCCCTGTTTTTCTATTGTCAATTCTATTTCAGAAAGTATATTTGCAAATGCCTGATATCTCAAGAAAGTATCTGACTGGTCAGACATGTCAAGCGATTCTATCCCAAATGATTCAATCAAAGCATCAAGAGATTTTCTCCAATCAATATCAGGATATGCTGCAACATTATCATTAAGATTCCCAACAGCACCCCTCATTGATGCAGTAAACCTGAACGGATGCATTTCTCCTTTTTCATCGTATATTATAAACTTTTTAAGGGACTCATCCAATGCATGTGCAATATTAAGATATTTCTTCCCAAGTGTTGTGTATTCTGCAGGTTGCCCGTGCGTCAATGCAATCATTGGCATTTCAATATACCTTTCCCCAAAATCAAGCAACATTCTCTGAAAGCCTGTAACTTTTGGAATAACATAATCTTCCATTATTTTTTTATTTTCCAATGCAAAACAAGGACCATTGACATTTTCTGATGTAAGCAAGAAATGAACTGCTTCAGCATCATTCTGCAGTCCATAAGCAGGTTCAATTAATAATTTTATTTTTAGCCAATCCATTGTTGCAGCCAAATCATGATTTGTTTTTGATTCTATCAAATCAATCTGCAATTGATTATCATAATTAAAAGAATCCGGAATTGCTCTTAGCAATTGTTTTTGTTCTTCTGTTAGATTTACATTGATTATTTTTCTCCTATTGCCTTCATAATTCTGCATTATGTCTGCAAGAGCAATAACATATTCCACCCCTATCCTCAACCTGTCTTTAGATAATTCAATGAGGCCAGAAATCTCATTTATTGGATCCAATGTTTTGCCGTATTTTGCATCAAGATGCCTTCTTCTGAGTCTTTCTTCATCTTTTGAATCTGCTTTTGTATTCTGAATTTCCCCTAATGTCAAATCCATGCCTTGCAATAAAGAATCCAATGTCAAAACCATAAACTTCTGAAAAGAAATTAATTAATAAACATAATTATAAAGAAAAATAATCATTCCAAAATAGCCTTTAAAATTTTTAGATTATTACCGATTAATTTTTAATTAGATTTATATAAATTTCTTTGTTATTTATTTCATGAATTTAAACAAGCCAAATTATTTTGTCGTAAAAAATGCCAAAAGAAAAATAATTAGTGTGCTTCCTGATTATAGCACAGATATTATAGTAAGGAGTTATAGAAATGGTGAGCTTGGTTTGTTTCATCCTGATGTTCTTAGATATTGCGAAAATCCTGTTCGTCCAAAGGGGGTTTCAATTCCCCTTGGTAAAAAAACAATATGGGGACCTGCAGAATTTTACAGATATGCTGAAGGGGATATCCCTTTGGTTAAATGGAAAGAAGGAAGTAAGTTTTTCCTAACATTTTTCAGAGAGGAAGAATTGTTAGAAGTTAGGGGAAATTTGGAGTCTATTCTCAGAGGATCATTGAAATACACATATCCAGAAACTGGATTCCCAATTACCTCTGAAGGGACCAGAAATTATAGGTTTAAGATGAAAATTAAAGAAGAACTAATAAATCTGCAAAAGTTTGAAACATTAATGATTGATAATCTATATCTTGTAACTCCTGAATTGTCAAGAATAGAAATAACTGATGAAGATTTAAAGCGTGAGGTAAATAGATATGTAAATAATAAATTATTCATTGAGGCTAGACTAAGGGGAGAAATTCCGGATGTAATTTTTAAAACTAATCAAGAACCGCCTTTATCCTTCTAATCCCAGCTGATGATGATTGCTCCTTTAAAATTTTAAAATGCCCCAGAACTCCTGTATGGGTTACATGCGGACCAGTGCAAACTTCCTTTGAATAATCTCCCATAACATATAATGTAACCATTTCAGGATATTTTTCCTTGAAGAATGAATTGACTCCCTCCTTCAATGTGTCCCTGTAAGGCATCTCTTTTTTTGAAACAGTAAGGTCTCTCTTTATTGCATCATTCACTTCATTCTCAATTTTCTTTATTTCCTCCTTTGTCAATGCTCTTGGGAATGAGAAATCAAACCTCAGTCTTTCCTTTGTGATATTTGAGCCCATTTGCTTAATTTCTTTACCTAAATTATTTCTCAATGCCTGGAAAAGCAAATGCGTTGCAGTATGCAATTTGGTTGTTTCCTCGGAATGATCTGCAAGCCCTGACTTGAATTTCTGCTCTGCACCTTTTCTTGAAATTTCCTGATGCTTTTCAAATTCCTGGCTGAAAGTCTTCTCATCAACTGTAAGATTATTTTCCTTAGCCAAATCCCTTGTAATCTCCAACGGAAAACCAAATGACTGGTATAAGTAGAAAGCATCCTCTCCGGAAATTACTTTTTTGAAATTCATTTTCCTGAACTGTTGCAATCCATTTTCCAATGATGACTGGAATTTTTCTTCCTCTAATTTTGCATTTGTCAGAATGAAATCCTTGTTTGATTTCAGCAAAGGATAATCACTTGAATAATCATCAATAATTACCTTCATTATTTCAGGAATGAAATTATCTTTTATTCCAAGAAGTTTTGCATGCCTCATCGACCTTCTCAATAATCTCCTTAGGATATAACCATGCTCTGTATTATTTGGCTTTATCAATTCAGCAAGGATGAAGCATGAAGCTCTCAGATGATCTGCTATTATCCTCATTGATTTTTCATTCTCTTTCCTTGACAGTGATTTTATTTTCTTTGTTATATTTGTGAACAAGTCAGTCTCGTAAACAGAAGTTTTATTTTGCATTATCATTGCTGCCCTTTCCAACCCCAAACCAGTATCAACATTTTTCTGCTTTAATGGCTCGTAAGAATTATTTGTCTTGTTGTACTGCATGAAAACATCATTCCATATCTCAACCCAATTCTTGTCATTATTATCAAATTCCCTTGGAGCTTTTTCTTTTGTATAAACAAACATCTCAGTATCCGGACCGCAAGGGCCTGTCAACCCTGCTGGACCCCACCAGTTATCCTTTCTTCCCAAGGGTTTTATTCTTTCCTTTGGAATATATCTCAGCCATATTTTTTCTGATTCATTATCTTTTGGAACATCCTTGTCCCCCTTGAAAACTGAAACTGCAATCCTTTCCATTGGAATCTTTAGTTCTTTTGTCAGGAATTCAAATGATAGATTTATTGCCTCATCTTTCCAGTAATCTCCCAGGCTCCAGTTACCCAACATCTCAAAGAAAGTCAGATGATAATCATCTCCAACTTCATCAATATCCTGCGTTCTTATGCATTTTTGTGAGTTGACTAATCTTTTCCCCTGAGGATGCTTCTGCCCCAATAAATAAGGAACCAAAGGATGCATTCCTGCTGTCGTGAACAAAACAGTTGGGTCATTCTCAGGTATCAGAGAAAAATTGATTATTTCAGTGTGATTGTGTTTCTTGAAGAATCCTATGTACTTTCTTCTTATTTCACCTGATTTCATAGAATTATGGTGTTGTTGCAATTTTAAAAGATTTTCTTATTTTGGTATTGAAGTGATATCAACAAAATTCATAAAGTATAATAATAATATCTCAACTTCATTGCTATCTATACTATCCATATTTATTTCACATACTCTCTCGTCCAAACTACCATTTAATTTAGTTTTTTTCACTATAATTGAAACTTCCTTTCTTTCTGACCTAGCAACCACAATGCCATTATCCAACTTCCTTATAATCTCATAACCTCCAGCATCCAATCCACCTACAAAAGAGGTATAAGCATGGTTAATAATATTTATTGCTCCTTCTTTATTTTCAGATGATATATCTCTAGCTTCCAAATAAGAATTCAAATCCTTGAAACCATATGTTGTTGCCATTAAAATCCATATAAATCATATTTTGTATATAAATATTATTGTTGTACAAAATATTGGATAGATTTTTATATTAATGAATTAGTTTATTTTTTATGGTTTGGATAATACTAAGCATTGCAATTTTATTGATTATAATCGGCTTATTGATTGTATTCATCGCAATGAAGAAGTACAAGAATCACAAGACAGATTATTATAATTTTTTCTGGATAGGAATTGTATGGGTTGTTATAGGCATAATCGCCAATGATTCATTTTTCTGGATTATAGGTTTGGTCTTTGCTGTGATTGGGCTAATAAACAGGAAAAAATGGAAGGAAAATCACAGGACATGGAAGCAATTAAGCAAATCAGAAAAGAAATTCAAGATTTGGGTTATGGTTATACTGGTAATAATTGTTATAATTGGCGGTGTTGTCCTGTTCATAACAGAAAATAAAAATATTGACAAGAATAAAGCAATTGAAATTGCATTAAGAAGCGAATGCATAAATGAGGGAGAATTAACTGACAATGTTTATTACAATGATAATACAGACACATGGTGGATAGATATGAATGCTGAAAAAGAGGGGTGTAGTCCTGCATGCGTTGTCTATGAGAATGGAAATGCAGAAGTAAACTGGAGATGCACGGGGTTGATAGAATGATAAAAAAAGCAAAGGTGATAAATGAGGAAGGGTTTTGGTTTTGGAACAACAGAAGCTTTCCGACATTTGCCGCAATAATTTTTGTTTTGGGAGTTTTATGGTTTCTCAATGGAATTGGGATATTAAAGACAAAGGTTCCGTGGTTTCCTGCAATCCTAATTATTCTTTCTCTTGGATGGATAATAAATCATTACAAAAAGAGGTGAAAAAAATGTTTGAAAAACAAATAAAAAGATTAAATATGTGGGATTGGATAATAGTTAAGGTGTCTGTGGTCACTTTTATATTATTCCTGTTAAGAATATGGCCTGGATTCATAAACTGGCTGCAGAATAGAAATGCATGGTGGTTCTTAGCAATTACAATAATATTAGTTGCAATAATCCAATACAAAGTCTGGAAGAAATAGTTTTTAATGCCGATGACGATATCCTGGCTTGGAAACAGCTCTGTTGCAATCTTGCCAACATTGTATGACCTTTTGATTAAAGGCGAATTAAAAGGCCATGAATTAAGAAAAGGGGATAATATCATATTTGCCTCTGTGGGCGCTGGAATGAACATAAATTCCGCTGTTTACAGGATGTCATAAATCAAATTCTTCAATGAACCCGATTATATTTTTATATTTATTCAGATAATCAAGACCTTTTTCTGTAATGATTATCTTTTTATTTTTCCTGTCATTTATTTCCTTTATCAGTTCCTTCTCCTTTAATTCATTAAAATATTCATAAAAACTTTTTGATGACAGATTGGATTTTCTCAGCAAAGGTGTAAGTTTGATTGACCTGCTATTCTGTATTATTGCTAGAATGTCCTTTATTATCTCTAATTTTCCCCTTTTCATCTTAACCAATTTTCTTTAGAACCTTGTAAGTTATTGCCATGAATATAGTCAGTGAAGCAAGATAAATTATTATCTGAAACTGAAAGAAATTCGGAATCATGACATCAATTATATTCAATATCCAGAATATCAAAAGCAATGAATAAATTAAATACAAATTTTTATTCTTTGATTTCTTATAAAGATTGTATACTATTACCACTAAAAATATGAAAAGGAGAAGATTAAGCAGAAGATAAAGATCCGGTGTTCGAAATAAAATGCTAATTAAAGATATTATCAATGCAACAATATGAAAATGAAATACCCTAATATTTCTCCATTTTTTCCATACAATACTATAAATCAAGTAAAATATTGATATCAGACTGAAATACATGAAAAGAAACATTGGTATTGCCCCAAATCTAAAATCAATTATTCTCCCAAATTTAAAATAAAACAAAATGAATTTTATGAATGAATGAAAAAACAGCGCTATTGCAAAAAACAGGAAAGCTGACCTGAAATAATTTATTCCCTTATATGAACTTAATTTGTAGATATTTTTAGTTCCAAAATAAATCATCAGACAGCACAGGATTATTACAAATGAGTATATCATCTCAGTCTCAAATCCCGAGGGTATAACTGGAATGAATGGTTTCATATTTTATTGTTGGTTATTATTTATTTAAATATATGTGGATTTCAAGTCCATCTTGTTTTTAAATTAATTTTATTCCTGAATTCAAGGAGGGATGCAACATGAATAAAAAATATCTTGCAGTATTTGCAATTGCAATGGTTGCCCTTGTTGGCGTTGGAATGGTCTCTGCATTCGGCTTTGGAAACGGAATGAAAGGTCTATCTGACAATGATGGGGCACAGATGCAGGAGCAAATGGAAGCTGTAAATTCAGCAATAGAAAACAACGACTTTGAAGCATGGAAATCTTTGATGGAATCTCAGCTTACCGAGGAAAACTTCAATCAGATGGTTGAAAGACACAATGAGATGAAGGAGTTCAGGGAGCAGATGGAAACTGCCAAAGAAAGCGGAGACTTTGAATCCATGAAAGGATTTGAAAAAGGATTTAGAGGAAATTGTCCATTAATGGATTAATTTCCATTTTTCTTTTTTTGTTTTAAGAATCTTCTCTTTAAGTTCCATATATTCCTTAAGAAATAATTCAATTGTGGGTTTTAAATTTTTATTTATCTCGTATGATTTTAAGAATGCATAATATTCATACCTATTTTTAAAATCTATATTTATTGGAGGCAAATCATGTTTTATCAAAATATTATTCAATAGTATTCTTCCAACTCTCCCATTTCCATCCCTGAAAGGATGTATATTTTCAAATTGATTATGCACAACTGCTCCAAGAACCAATCCAGGATACTTTGACTTGTTTTTTTCATACCATTCCACTAATTCATTTATAAGATGACATATCCTTAACTGAGGAGCCCCTTCATGAACGATGTTGCTTCTATTATCCATTACAACAACTTCCTCTCCTTTTTTCCTTAATTTCCCTGCAAATGGTTTTGAATTCTTGAAAATGATTTTGTGTATTTCTTTTATAAGATTTATTGATACGTGCTCTCTTGTTTTTCTTATATATGCTATTGCTTCATCAACTCCATACGCTTCTGCAATATCCTCTTTCGATTTATCTGGCCATTTATCCTTTTCCAGTATATTTTTTACTTCTTCCTGATTTAATTTACTTCCTTCTATTGCATTTGTGTTATATACAAATATTTCTGAGAATAGCCTCCAATCCTTTTCTAATAAATGATTTATTTTAAATGGAATTTTTGATTCTATTTCGTTTATCCATCTTATTTCTTCTTCTGAAAGTTTAAATCGTAGCGGGTCATTTATTATGTTGTACTTATGAATTTCTTCCAGAATTAATTTTTCAGCGATTATTCTTCTTTCTTTGATTTTTGCAAGTGTTAAATCCTGTCCTAAATACTTCCTGAATTTATGAACCTTTGATCCCTCCCTATATGAATGAGAAAGATAATACTTTATTTTGTTTTTTTCTTTTCTTTTTTCTATGTGCATATTTATAAATAGGTGACTACATATTTAAAGATTTTGTTTTGAGGTGACTACATTTTAACTGCTTTGTAGACACCCAGATAATTTCACCTTCCATACATGAACCATCCAACCATCACCAAACCAATGTTTATTACTCCGAAGATGTTTGCTATAACCACTGGAAAGCTCTTTATCTCAATGCCATAAAGAATCCATATAACTGCCCCTACAAAAAATATAGTATACGCTGTTATTGAAATATCTTTTGCACTTTTTCTCCTGAATATCCTGTATGCCTGGGGAAAATTTCCCAACCCCGACAGTGTCCCAAAAATTGTTGCGAGAATTGAGAGAATAGTCATATTTTAATGTTAATGGTTAATTATTTAAGTATTTTCTCCTTTTAGATTACATGAATAATTTAATTATTGACATAGAAACCGTGCCTCTGGAGATCAAGGATGAGTATGTCAAAGAATACCTGATGGACAAGAAGATAGACAAGGAATCAAGAAGCCTGCACCCCCTTTATTCCAAGATTGTATGTATAGTTCTCAAGGGAGAGGAATATATTGCCCTTATCGGGAATGAAAAGGAAATCTTAGAGAAATTCTGGGAGATAGCTCCCAAGTATAATATGTTCATAACTCACAATGGATATGGCTTTGATATTCCCTTCATAATTGTAAGGAGTGCAGTCCATAAAATCAAGTTCAAAAGCCTGATACAATTAAACAAATATAACATGGTAAATTCAAATCATTTTGATACCATGATGTTCTTCAATCAGAACGGGGTGTTCTTCAATGTAAGGCTGGATGTAATTGCCAGAAGCCTTGGAATTCCAGTAATGGACGGAAGATTTTCAGGCGTGGAAGTTGAGAGACTGTTCAAAGAAGGAAAGATGGATGAGATTGTTAAACACTGTAAAGAAGATGTTGAATTGACTGAGAAAATTTATTTTTGGCTGAAAGGTTAGGTTTTTAAGTTATCATTGAACTAATTCTTTGAATGAAATGGAGTCTATACAACAAAAAAGAATATCTCAAGCCCTATGTATTTTCAAACGGAAAGTCACAATCAGATATAGTCAATGAAGTTATGGAAGCTATAAAAAAAGGATACAAGATAATATTCATCCATGGCTTTTGCGGCACTGGAAAAAGCGCCATTGCACTGAACATAGCAAAGGAAATTGGAAGAACTTCAATAGTTGTTCCTGTAAAAAACCTGCAGAACCAGTATTTTGAAGATTATACAAACAATCTTCATATAAACAAAAACAACAATGAAAAATTAAAAATATCTGTCATGTTTGGAAGGCAGAATTTTAGATGCACCTTCAGTGATGAAATGGCTGATAATTTATCTTTGCCGTGCACAATCGATGTAAATTACAGGGAGAATGAGCAGAAATTGTTTGAGTATGCCGAGAAGAATCCCTTTATTAATGTAAAAAATCTTGACAGCTACAAACAAGTGAAAAGAATGAGCGTTGCTCCTGCATGTCCATCATGGAGCCCGGTACTTCCTGCTGATTTTGAGGTTAAAATTCTGAAAGATGCAAAGCCTGCAACATACGAGGCTGTAAACGGAAAATATGTGTATTATAAAAGAGGTGGAAACTGCCCATATTACAACCAGTATCAAAGCTATATTGATGCAGATGTAATTATTTTTAACAGCATGAAATATGAGATTGAGAATGCAATAGGCAGAAAACCAAAAACAGAGATTGAAATAATAGATGAATGCGATGAATTTCTTGATAATTTAGGCAATGAAAAAATAATCAATTTAAACCTGCTAAGCAACAGAATTAATTTCTTTATGTCAAAATACAAAGACATTGATATCATTCCTGAAATCAGTGATTTGGTCTTAAGCATGATAAAAAACAGCGACAAGCTAATAGAAAATCAGGAAATACTGATATTAAAAGAATCAAAGATAAAAAATTTAATGAGCTATTTCTTAAATCATACAATATCAACCTTAATATTAAATGATGAAGAGGATTATCTGTTCAATGTCCATTCTTATTTTGAAAGCTTCAAGAATTATATAGATGAAACATATGTTGTTTTTTCAAGGAACAAAAGGAATGAAGTTGTTGTTAAATTAATTATGGTCAATCTGGAGAGAAAGCTAAAGGAATTTTTAGATAAAAACAACGTGTTTGTCATGATGTCTGGAACTTTGCATTCAAAATCAGTTCTCGAAAATATATTTGGCATTAAGAATTACAAGATTATAGAGGCTGAAGTCAAAGAGATTGGCAAAAGAAACAAAATAAAGATCGGAAATGAGAAAGAATTTAACTATCAATACCTTAAAAAAGATGATTCAAGGGAAGAATATTTGAAGGCGTTTTCCGAATGCATGAATAAGGCTAAGAAGCCCATTCTTGTCCATATAAATGCATTCAAGGACTTACCAAGTGAATTTGAATGCAGCAAATATGGCATTTATAATATAAAAGCAAGAGAAATCCTAATAAAAGAACAAAGCGAAGACAAGACTGGGCTTATTATACAGAAGTTTAAAGACAAGAAAATAGACATTTTGTATTCTACCAAGTGCAACAGGGGCGTTGATTTTCCCGGAGATATTTGCAGGAGCATTGTATTCACAAAATTCCCTTATCCTGACAAGAGCTCTCTGTTCTGGAGAATATTGTCCAAGATTAACAAGAGGGGGGCGGATTTATTTTATTTTGATAAATCCAGAAGGGAGATAATCCAACGATCTTTCAGAGGAGTAAGAAGCAGGGATGACTATGTGGACATATTAAGCCCAGATATAAGGGTTCTTGATTTCTTTCGTTAAAAATATTTTTTTTCTTTTCCTGTGTCCTGATATTTCCAGATTCTGTTTATTATTTTTTTCTTTGTTTTTTTCATTTATTAACCTCTATAATTAAATGAATTAGTGTATATAAAGGAAAGCTTTTTTTAAATATTAATTATTATTTTATAATTAACTAATGTTATATATGACTTTGGTTTATTTATAGATTTTTTGATTTTATAAAGGAATCTTATTGATTGAAAATTAATAATGGCGTATTCCTCTTACATGAGAATCAAAGGTAGCTCTGTCCACCTTGTTAACATCTATATAAATTTCTTCATCTCTTAATTTAAACTCTAATGGTTTTAAATCATTATAATATGGTTTTAGGTCAGCCATGCTAAGATCAAATTTTAGGTTTAGTATACCTTCGTTGTTTAAATGTAACCCTATGTCACTAGATTCATTTCCAAGAATAAATCTTGTTATCATATCATCTCCAAATCTATTTGTAGGTATAGGTATAATTGATGTTCTATTTGTTATTTTAACTGAATCATTTAATAATTTTTGTAGTTGTTCATCACTTGGACTAAAATAAACACCAGTAACATGATCAAATTTATATTGTTCTGGGTCTAGTGGATATTTCAAAGGATTTTTGGTTAGATAAATTTCATTTTCTCCCTTTTTTATAGCAAATCCATCCCTTACTACAAAAGGCTCTTTAAACACCTCACGGATTTTTTCAAAGATAGATAATTTAATAGCCTCTTCCAAAGAAATTATTTTATGCCCATTATTTTTTAGTATATTAAGTGCATTATAAAATTGTTCAGTTACTTTTCCTGAAGTAAATATTTTCATTCCACCCTGTGTTCCAGTTATATCTTCTGTGAAAGGATTATATTCTTCTCCATCATTAGGATTATAGTCCACTATTCTAAACGTTCTACCTCCACTGTTTGGTCTAATTTCCATTATTTGTTCTGGTTTTTTTCTTAACATTTTAATTTAGAGTAGAAATAATAGTTTATAAACCTTTCGATATTAATAACTTTAAAGTGATAACAAATAATATAAATTGTTGGTTTAATAACTTCTTTTATACTTATTTTTTTCGTGATCAGGATCCTGATACTTCCATATTCTCTTAGCTGGTTTTTTCTTTATTGTTTTCAATTTATTATTCTATATTCAAGGAATATGGGTTTATAAAGGAGTGCTTTTTTTGAAAAGTTAATTTTTTAAACAAGATAACCATCATATTTACATGAAAAAAAGAGATTTGATAATAAAAATAATAATCACAATTCTCATATTCTGGCTTTCTGATTTTCTGCTTCATATCATTGGAGTTGGAGAAAGCAAATTTTATTTCATAAGCAAATTTCTCAATGCAGGGATATTTGCAATAATGTGGTTCTTTGTCTTTTACAGCAAGAAACACTGGAAGAAAATTGTTTATTCAGCCGCTTTCAGCTTATGGGTGACTTTCTATTATATAATATCCTCATATTCTGGGCTTGTGCAGTCCCTTGGAATTCCTGCAGGCTATGGGCCTCCTCCATTTGTAATCCTTGGAGTTATATTAGTCCCTTTTGCATGGAGCATAACCCACGGGCTTGGATTCTTCATTGGGATAGAAGTCGCTGATTTGGTTAAGAAGTAACTATTATTCTCCCCTTCATTCCTGAATGGAAATTGCAGTGATAATCATAAGTTCCTGGTTCTAAGAAAGTATGTAAAAATGATTGCTCTGGGTTTAGATTTCCTGAATTGAATTCATCTGAAGTTACTGTGTGTGGGGCATTGTCATTGTTTATCCATGTTACTGTATCTCCTGCTTTTATTGTAATCTCATTAGGTGTGAAGGCAAAATTCTGTATGTTTATTTCTGAAGGATTGCTTTGGGTTGGTGCTTGAGTAGTGCATGAAGTGATTAGCAAAAGTGCCAAGATTAATATTAACCTTTTCATGAATTTAGCATGTTGTTTTTGTTTATAAAAGTTAAGTTTTTAAGTTACTTTGAATTCATTACCATATGAAAATTCTTCATTTGACATTGCATAGGAAATGGTTTGATGAAATTCTTAATGGAACCAAAAAAATTGAATATAGGGATATAAAACCATACTGGACTAAAAGATTATTTGATAATGGAAAACCCAAGAAATTTGATGAAATTTTATTTAGGAATGGTTATAGTAAGAATTCTCCAAAAATGAGAGCTGAGTTTCTTGGTATTAGAATTGAAAATGGCAAGTATAATATTTTGTTAGGAAAAATGTTGAAAGATTAGTTTTTAAGCATTCTCAAAAAACTTAACTGCAAATTCACAAAAATCTTTTATTGTTTCCTTATTTAATTCAAATTCTTTTCTATTGCCTAACCAATTTTTGGAATTAAGTGTAACCACTTTGCCCTCTTTCAATTCTTTGTAATTGATACATTTTATGTGTTTTTTAGAAACAATAATAAAATAACAATTTTCGTATGGGTAATCTTCTGGGATATCTCTAAAACTAAATTTTCCGTCTTTTCTGAATTTTACTTCAATAAAATAAACTTCTCCACTTTTGTCTTGGATAACAAAATCAGGCATTTGTTTTATATTCTCAGCCACATCACTTTTAACTCCTTTTAAAAGTTTCATAACTCCAGGTACTGTATTTTCCATGCCATACCTAAATACATTATAACCTAAGGATAAAAATAATTCTTCAATTAAAGTTTCTGCAATACGCCCTTTAATCATTCCTTCTTTATATCTATGTTCACGTTTGGTTAGTCCACTACTAATTTCTTTATCAGATAAATCATTTTGGTGAACTCTACAAAGAGGTCGATTGTATTTATTTATAGAATAATTATATTCTTCCAAAGTTATCTCTTTTTTACATTTTGAACAAAAATTACTCATTGATTTAAATTATATAAAAAGTTTATAAAATATTCCTTAATTTCTAAAACATAATAAGGGTGGATTTTGATTAAGTTTTTAAAGTTCCTTTGACATAGTTCAAAAATCTTTCGGCACTCCTCTTGGCATCTTCGGCATTTTTTCTTGTCATTAAAGTCTCTTCATATTCAGCCTTGTTCTTAACGCTCAATAAATTCATTACATGCCTATTCTTATCATTAATATCGTGCAATTCCAATGTGTTAAGCAACTGAATAACATCTTCATGCCTTTCCCCTGCGTGCCTTACCCCTTTAAAGAAAATAGTCAAAGCATCACTTGCGCTTATGCCAGAATGCACGGCATTAATCACTACAGCATCCCAATCTTCTTTTAAAAAAGAATTATTGCATGCATTAATAAATTCCTCTGCTTTTTTCAGATAATTTTTATACAAATGCTTTTCCACAATTCTAGTTTTCAATCTTATCACCAATAATTAACATGTTATCTTCAATTATATTCCTTATAATTGATTTATTCTTTTTGCTCTTAAATTCTTCTTTTGTCATAATATAAGGCATTAAAGCATTTCCAAACTCCATGTTTATTTCCTTCTGCAATTTTTCCAATGTTTCATTTGTTAATCTCCTGTTATCTGTAATAATAAACAAGTCTATATCGCTGTTCATTTTTTCCTCTATTCTTGCAACACTCCCGAATATTGCTGCTGTTTTAATGCAGGGGATATTAAGATGTTTCTTTATTTTTTCTTTTAACTTGATTATTGCTGCTTCTTCTGCAAAAAATAAACTTTTCAGAGGTTCAAACAAATAGCTATACTTATTTAATTTTAATAAATTAGATTTACCATGATGCTCTAAATTAACCAGATTCATGCTTGTGAGATCTTTTATTGATTTAGACACTGCCATGCCCGATACTTCCTTGGTTAAACTGGCTAATTCCCTTCCGGTAAAAGTTTTATCAGGAAATTTAAACATAATTCTAAGTATTTTAATCTTAACTTTGCTTCCCAATATTATTTCCATATAATTATGCATTAACATTTTATGTAAACTATTATTTACATATGTAAACTATTGTTTATAAAGGTTTTGGTTAGTTTTTTAAGCATTCTCGTCTCATGTATAATAAATGCACAAAATATCCCCTTCCACAATAAACCTGATGCTGGAAAAATCAATTCAGTTTTGAAATTAAATCAATGAACTTTCCCGAGTCATGGATCAAAACATTTTCCTTTATTATCTGCTG
>Ga0209542_10007322_pt1 | contig 21070 bp, 21 predicted proteins | sample RifCSPhighO2_01_FD_184028 | JGI IMG/M metagenome (GOLD analysis project Ga0209542, IMG submission 184028) | Soil microbial communities from Rifle, Colorado - Rifle CSP2_plank highO2_0.1 (SPAdes) (version 2) | ecosystem: Environmental > Terrestrial > Deep subsurface > Rock core/Sediment ... | reverse complement strand
GTCATGCTCTCGTCGGGTATTTCCGCCGTCCGCGCGCTGGAAATAACCGCCAACGTGGTGGAGGACGACATATACGAAAATATTTTGCGCGAGGCTATCGACGGGGTAAAGGGCGGCCAGCCCCTGTCGCAGACCCTCCTGCGCTATCCGGCGGAAGTGCCGGGTATATTCGTGCAGATGCTCCAAATAGGCGAGGAGACGGGCGAAATGGGCAGCATACTCAGCCGTTTGGCGCGGTTTTACAACCGCGAGGTCAATTCGGCGGTCGATACGCTCGTCTCCCTCATAGAGCCGATTCTTATTGTCGCGCTGGCGCTCGGCGTGGGCTTCTTGCTAGCCGCTGTCCTGCTCCCTATCTACAATTCGGCCTCCGCGCTCTAGCGGCCACGCTATCCACAGGGCGCGGTACAGACGGCTTGAAAGTAGCTATAATAGGGGAGCCAACGGATTTACGTCTGGCCAATTTTACTAAGTTTTATTATTAATAGCCACAATATATCTATGAAGAAAGCAAGTAATAAAATCAGCAGCAGAGGTTTCACGCTCATCGAGCTCTTGGTTGTCATCGCCATCATCGGCATATTGGCGGCTATTGTGCTGGTATCGCTCGGCAATGCCCGCCAAAAGGGCGCGGACGCCGGCATACAGGGCAACCTCGACACGGTGCGCACGCAGTCAGAAATCTGGTCCAGCGACAACGGCAATGTGTACGATGTCGTAGCCGGAACGCCCGGCGCTACGGGAGCAGTCGGTGCGGCGTGCGGAACAACCGGCATGTGGGGTAACGCGACTATCATACAGGCGGTCAAGGGAGCGTCCGCGCAGGCATCAACAGCGTCTCTTAACGGCGTTGCGGCTCAGGCGGTACTCTGCAAGTCGTCTGCGACCGCGTGGTTTGTCGCCGTAGTAAAGAAAACCAACCCGCTCAAGGCATGGTGTGTCGACAGCGAAGGCAAGGCAAAGGATGTTGATGTCACGGCTATTGATACAGCCGCCGACGTGTCATCAATTACCGCGTGCCCGTAGTCCGTACTTTAGTAAGTCAAACAAAAACCCCGCTTGTGCGGGGTTTTTGTTTGGTATAATAAACAACATGCGCCAGAGAGGTTTTACCCTTATCGAACTTTTGGTGGTTATCGCCATCATCGGCATTTTAAGCTCGATTATCATGGTGTCGCTCGGCGGCGTCAAACAAAAAGCGCGCGACGCAAAGCGCATAGCCGACCTGCGGTCCATACAGCTCGCGCTCGCGACGTACTACAACGACAATCTTTTTTATCCGAGGAACATCTACACTCCTTCCAATCTGGTTTCCGGCTCCGACATCGGCAACGGCCTTGCTCCTGCCTATTTGAGCATCGTGCCCAAAGACCCCAACGGCAATTCCAGCGATAACTGCAACTCCACCGGCGCCAACACCCTGCCAAGCTGTTACCGATACAATGCCTATGTCGTCTCCGGCACCGGCCTGTGCAATTCCGGCAATACGCCCGTGGCATATCACGTGGGGGCGGCAATGGAGGAGGCAACCAACGCCAACCTCTCTCAGGACACCGATGCCGGCATAACACTCAACCCGCCGTACTCCGGCAGTTATACGGCGTGCAACAACGGCTTTTCTCCTTCCGCCACATTCCACGGGAACGCGACCGCCTGCGTAGGAGGAACCGCCGCCTCCACCGACTCCTGCTACGACATGACCCCGTAATGGTTATATTTGCAGTAGCCGCGTTCGGCGCCATACTCGGGAGCTTTCTTAACGTATTGCTTTATCGCTACAATACCGGGCGCTCCGCGATCTCTTTTTCTGAGGCGCAGGGACGCTCCCGATGCATGCACTGCGGACAGAAGCTTGGAGCGGGGGATCTTATCCCCTTGCTTTCGTATGCGTACCTGCGCGGCGCGTGCCGCTATTGCCGCTCGCATATATCTTTTCAGTACCCGGCAGTCGAGGCCGCCGCCGCCGTTCTGTCGGTGCTGGTGTATCTGCAACACCCGGAGCCCGCGCAATACGCGCTCGGGCTTGCCGTGTGGCTGACGCTCCTGTTTATAGTCGTGTACGACCTGCGTCACCAGATAATCCCGTGGAGCGCCTCAGGATTATTGTCCGCGCTTGTGCTCCTGCAGGTTTTCATTTTCCAGTTTTCGGTTTCAAATCTTTGGGCGGGCCCCGCGCTCGCCGCGCCGCTGTTTCTGCTCTCTTTAGTATCCCGCGGCCGGTGGATGGGGTGGGGAGACGGCCCGCTTGAGCTGTGTTTGGGATGGTTACTTGGTTTAACCGCCGGCCTGACGGCTTTGTTTATCGCTTTTTGGACAGGCGCGGTTGTGGGCATCGCGCTACTGACCTTTGGTAAAGGGGTTACAATGAAAAGTGAGGTACCATTCGCGCCGTTTCTCATACTTGGCGCGGCTCTCTCATATTTTTTGCATGTCGATTTTTTCCAAACATTCGCGGCGTTCTTTTAAAGGGTTTACCCTGATAGAGCTTATCGTCGTATCCGCCATCATACTTATCATCACGGCGTTTATCATGTTCAGGCAGTCCAAGTTTAACAGCGCTACGCTGATGCGGTCGCTCTCATACAGCGTCGCGCTCTCCGTCCGGCAAGCGCAAGTGTACGGCACCTCAATACGCGAGTTCTCCAAGGGCAGTAATGTATTTGCGCCCGGGTACGGCATACATTTTCCGTCGTCCGGAGCGTCCTCCGACACGTACTATCTTTTCGCGGACACCGTGCCGGCGGGAGGAGGCAACGGGGCATACGACGGCATATCCGAGGCGTTGCCGGCGTTTACGCTCGGCAGAGGCTATGTGGTAGACAGCTTGTGCGCCGTTATCATAGGCGGGAGCAGTTGCACGCCTGTTTCATCACTTACCGTATTTTTCCGGCGCCCCAACCCCGACGCCTGCATATCAACCAACGCATCTCCCGGCTCGTGCGCCCCCGGAGCGGCCGCGATGTACTCCTCGGCGTATATGCAAATACGGTCGACCGGCAACAACGACCTGCGCGCGATAAAAATATCCGACACCGGCCAGATTTCCGTCTGCTTGCCGAACCTCGCTCCTCCGCAATGTTAAAAATTACTTACAACAAAGGTTTTACTTTAATCGAGATGATGGTCTCGGTCGCCGTGTTTACCATTGTGATGACCGTCGCGCTCGGCGCGCTCCTCTCCATGTCGGAGAGCGACAGGAAGGCGCAGACAATCAAATCGGTCATCAACAACATCAACTTTTCCGTCGACTCGATGTCGCGCTCCATACGCACCGGATATATCTACCATTGCGACAGCGCCGTGTCTCCCGTAACATCCCCGCGCGACTGTACCGGCACTCCGTCGACATCCTTTGCGTATCGCCCCGCCGACAGCCTCAATACAATCGTATACCGCCTGGAGACATCCAACGCGGCGCTATGCGGACAGCCGGCAAGCAGGGTAGGGTGCATAGTCCGCTCCGTCGACGGCGGCCTAAACTACTCTCCCATCACATCGGCCGAAGTATATATAGACACGCTCAATTTTTACGTCACCGGCACCGCAAGCGCGGTTATCCAGCCGAAGGTCACCATCCTGATTTCCGGAGTGGTAAACATGAACGCCGAGCAAAACTCCGTGTTTAACCTGCAGACATCCGTAACCCAGCGCTTATATGACCAATAAAATAAAAAAACTTGTCGCAAGCAGGCCGAGGGGGTTTACGCTCATCGAGACGCTTATAGCGGTACTACTTTTGACCGTGTCAATCGCCGGGCCTCTTACGCTGGCTTCCAAAGGGCTCACCGCTACGCTTGTCGCCAAGGAGCAGTTTACCGGGTTTTATCTCGCGCAGGACGCCGTTGAGTTTATCCGTTATGTCAGGGACTCCAACTCGCTCGGCGGCGGCGACTGGCTCACCGGCGCCGGAGCCGGGAGCGGGATAGACCTATCCGCGTGCCTCAGCGCGAACGGATGCTATCTGGATTCGATACAAAGCACGATTACGGCGTGCGGCGGAACCTGTCCGGTCATGAACTACAATCCCGCCAACCACTTCTTCAGCTACACTAGCGGCGCGCCTTCTGCGCAGAAGTTCGTCCGGACGGTCAAAATAACGAACACAACGGCCGACGAGGCGGTCATTACGGTGACCATTTCGTGGAACGACCGGGCCGGCATAACCCGGGTCCCCGTTACCGTGCGCGAAAATATATTCAAATGGCAGTAAAAAATTTAAATCTTAAAAAAGGCGGGCGCGGGTTTACCATTTTGTTCGCCATGCTTATAAGCAGCCTGGCTCTTGCGATAGGTGTCGCCATATACGACATCACCGTCCGCGAACTCGACCTGTCGAGTACCGCGACGCAGTCGCAATACGCCATATACGCCGCAGACACCGGCGCGGAGTGCGCACTGTATTGGGACTCTAAAAACATCTTTGCCACCTCGAGCCAGTCTTCCGTGCCGTCATCGGGCGTGCTGTGCAACGGCGTGGATATCGCCTCGGCTCCATGGACGATAGAGTCCGCTCCTACCGCCGCTACGACCACGTTTATGGTCACCTTTTCTCCCCAGCCGTATTGCACGAGCGTCACCGTCGCCAAGAGCGGCACGCCGTCGCAAACGACCATTGTCTCTAGAGGATATAACGCGTCATGCGCGGTTTCCGTGTCCGGCACGCCAAAGCTTGAACGCGTGTTCCAAGTATCGTACTAATAAGGGTGTGAGTACTCCGCGTTACATACAGGAACGTTATAAAAAGCTCAAGGAGGCGGTCAACCGTCACCGGCATTTGTACTATGCGCTCCAGAATCCGGAGATAGCCGACAGCGCGTACGACGAGCTGGAGCAGGAGCTCGTACGGCTTGAGGAGCAGTATCCGGAGCTCGTTTCGCACGACTCGCCGACGCAGCGCGTTGGAGGAGCGCCGGAGACCGCGTTTAAAAAAGTATTGCATCAGGTTGCGCAGTGGTCGTTCAACGACGCTTTTACTCCGGACGACATCCGCGACTTTGATGCGCGCGTGAGGAAAGAGCTCCGGAAAGCTCCCGCAAAAGGGAGAGATGAACACGACCCCAACTCCCTTTTGCGGGACTTTCCGGAGCTCGCCTATACCTGTGAGCTTAAAATCGATGGGCTTAAGGTGGTGCTGACGTACGAAAAAGGACTGTTAAAAACCGCCGCAACGCGCGGCGACGGCGTGGTGGGGGAGGATGTTACGCACAATGTCCGCACCATCAAGTCGGTGCCGCTGCGGTTGGAACGCCCGGTCGATATCATTGTCGAGGGCGAGGTGTGGATGAGCGAGGCGGCTTTGAAAGAAGTAAATGTCCTTCGACAGGCTCAGGACAAAAAGCTTCCGCTTTTTGCCAACCCGCGCAACGCCGCCGCCGGCGCTATACGCCAGCTCGACCCTAAAGTGGCGGCCGAGCGCAAGCTCGATGTTTTTATATACGACGTAGCCCGTACATCGGAGCAGTTGCCGCAAACTCAGTACGAGGAGCTCCGGTATCTGCAGGGGTTGGGTTTTAAGGTCAACAAACACTTTATGCTGGTACATTCAGTCGGGGAGATTATCGAGTACTGGCAGAAGTGGCAAAAAAAATCCAAAGCGCAGGGGTATTGGATTGACGGCGCCGTCATAAAGGTCAATGAGCTTGAGCTCCAAGAGCGCTTGGGCTATACCGGCAAAGCGCCGCGCTTTGCAATTGCGTTTAAGTTTCCGGCTGAGCAGGTCACCACTGTTGTCGAAGACATTGTTCTGCAGGTGGGGCGCACCGGCGTGCTTACACCAGTGGCGCATTTGCGCCCGGTCTTAGTTGCTGGCTCCACCGTAAGCCGCGCGACGCTCCACAACGAGGATGAAATCAAGCGTTTGGACGTGCACATCGGGGACACGGTTGTACTGCAAAAGGCCGGCGATGTTATCCCCGACATTGTGCGCGTGCTTACCGAACTGCGGCCAAAGGGCAGCAAGCCGTACCGGTGGCCACAGAGGGTTGCGGAATGCGGCGGGAGCGGCGCTATTGAGCGCATCCCAGGCCAGGCCGCGTGGCGGTGCGTCGACAAAGGTTCTTTTGCGGTTATGCGCCGGAAGTTGCGCTACTTTGCCTCGCGCGGCGCGCTCAACATCGAGGGCCTGGGGCCGAGCACGGTTGATGCCCTGCTTGAGCGCGGCTTGGTCGTGAACGTTGACGACTTTTTTACCCTGCGCGAGGGCGACCTGCTTGAGCTCGAAGGGTTTGCCGAGGTGAGCGCAAACAAACTTATCGAGTCGATTAAAAAAGCGGCAAAACAGGTTCCGCTTTCAAAATTAATAACCGGCCTCTCTATCCCGCAAGTGGGGGAGGAGACCGGCATTTTGCTGGCGCAAAACTTCAAAACCGTTGACGATGTCGCCGCCGCTTCGGCCGGAGAGCTCGAGGTGATAAACGGCATCGGGCCCATTGTCGCGGGTGCAATCTACAGTTGGTTCCGCGAGAATAAAAAATTGGTCGAGCGGCTTAAAAAGGTTCTCACCATAAAAAATCCCGAAGCGACGCTTCGAGATACACAACTGCCGCTTGCGGGTAAAACATTTGTGCTGACGGGCACTATGGCGGGCATGTCGCGCGACGAGGCAAAGGCGCACATCCGCGCGTGTGGAGGCAGTGTTTCGTCCTCGGTATCCGCCAAAACAGACTATGTGGTGGCCGGCGAAGAATCCGGCTCAAAGCTCTCGGCTGCTCAAAAATTGGGCGTGCAAGTGATAACCGAGGAGGAGTTTCTAAAGCTTATACGTTAGTGTAGTATTGCGATATGATTTCGCGCGAGGAGGTTTTACAACTAGCTCTGCTTGCACGGCTCAAGCTCGACGATAAAGAAGTGGCGGGTTTGCAGAAAGATATTTCGGGCATTCTTGAGTATGTCGGACAGATCAGTGCGGTCCAGCCGCAAGGAGAGACCTTTCTGTCGGACAGCAAGGACTCACCTTTCGGCTCGCGCAACGTGATGCGCGAGGATTCGCCGCGCGCGGACGGGGATACAATGGCAGGCAAGGAAGAAGCTCTGCGCACGGCGTTTCCGAAAAAAGAAAACAACTACAATGTTGTGCGCAAAATAATCCAAAAAGACGAATAACACTACGATATATCGTAGTCTTTTTATGGCAAACTTAAATAAACTAACAATTACAGAAGCCGGCAAAAAACTCGCCGCGGGCGAAATTACTTCGGTTCAGCTTGTCGACGCGTGTCTGGCTGAAATTGAGAAGAGAAACCCGTCTCTTAATGCGTATCTGGAAGTCTTTGCCGATGTGCGCGAACAGGCGCAAAAAGCCGATGCGCGGCGCGCGGCGGGGGAGAGTCATCCTCTGCTCGGCATCCCGCTCGCGGTTAAAGACAATATTTTGATAGAGGGCCGCCGCGCCGGCGCCGCGTCAAAAATATTGGAAAATTATGTCGCGAGCTACGACGCGACGGTCATAAAAAAACTAAAAGACGCCGGAGCGGTTTTTATCGGCCGCACCAATATGGACGAGTTTGCGCACGGCAGTTCGACCGAAAACTCGGCCTACGGCCCGACCAAAAATCCGCATGACGAGTCGCGCGTGCCGGGAGGCTCCTCCGGCGGCTCCGCGGCGGCGGTGGCGGCGCATATGGCTCTAGGCGCCTTGGGTACCGACACCGGCGGCTCGGTGCGCGAGCCGGCGAGCTTCTGCGGAGTGGTGGGTCTCAAGCCGACCTACGGCGCCGTGTCGCGCTCGGGGCTTATCGCGATGGGTTCATCGCTCGACCAAGCGGGACCGCTTGCGCGCACCGTTGAGGATGCCGAACTGATTTTTAACGCAATCCGCGGCAATGACCCGCTGGATAGCACATCAATTGAAAACAAAGGTCCGACCTTAGCTCAGGGCTCCCAAGGACGGACCTTAAAAATCGGCGTACCCCGGAAGTTGTTGGAAAAAGGGATTGACGCGGATGTTCTGCAACAGTTCGAAAAGTCGCTCGACACGCTGCGCGCCAAGGGGTATGAGGTTGTCGATATCGAGCTCCCGCTCGCAGGGCTCGCGCTCGCGGTCTATTACGTCATTATGCCGGCCGAGGTGTCGGCAAACCTGGCGCGGTTCGACGGCGTGCGCTACGGGTTGTCGCTTAAGGGCGAGTCGCTTATCGACGACTATGCAAAGACAAGAGGCGATGGGTTCGGCGCCGAAGTACGCCGCAGGATTATGCTCGGCACTTATGTTCTCTCATCGGGCTACTACGACGCCTATTACGGCAAAGCGACCGCCGCGCGCGCACAGCTTGCGCGCGAAGTCGCCGGAGTTTTAGAAAACGTCTGCCTTATTGCGACTCCTACAACCACCACTCCCGCTGCTAAGCTCGGGGAAAAGACCGACGACCCGTTGGCGATGTACCTGATGGACATCTTTACCGTTACCGCTAACCTGACCGGCAACCCGGCTATCTCCGTGCCGATGGGCACGGTGACGCGGGAGGGGAAGGAGCTTCCGGCCGGCTTGCAGCTTACCGCCGCGCATGGGGACGAGCAATCGCTCTTTGTGGCCGGAAAATTGCTACAATAAAGATGTAATGCAGCCAACGGTGAATTATCTCAACCTCGAGTATTTGCTCGTGCGCATGCGCGACATCGCGCTTAGCGTGCAAAACTCTTTCGGAAGTATCCCCGCCGACACGGTGTCTATTATTACCGCCGTCTTTATAATCGGGATGCTGGCGTCGCTCGCGCTTATTGTACTCATCGTATACGCGCAGATGAAGCTTATGCATACGGAACACGCCGGCTTTAGCGCGATGGAGGAAAAAGAGCTCGAGCGCAAGACGGCGGATGTGGAGGACGTCGGCCGCAACGACCGGTGGGACGGTATTGTAAAGCTTGCCTCTTCCTCCGCTCACGGCGACTGGCGCCGCGCGATACTGGAGGCCGACATTATGCTCGGCGATGTGTTGATGGGGCAGGGATACGAGGGCGCGGGCGTCGGCGAGCAATTAAAGATGGCGAACCCGATACAAATGACCACGCTGGACTTGGCGTGGAAGGCGCACAAAGTGCGCAACGACATTGCGCACCAAGGCGAGAGCTACGAGCTCAATGTGCGCGATACGCAAGCGACCATAGACTACTACAAACGCGTGTTTGAAGAGTTGGGCGCTATTTAGTTTTCGAACAATCTTGTTGCGGGGGCAGGAATTGCACCTGCGACCTTCAGGTTATGCATACCGCTACGGCTTTCGCCGCTCCATAGGATTTGTGGTCTGGACTATACCTTCTCCCTTTCTGCAGAGCAGAAGTGGGGAGTCTGCCGTCTAGTCTCTACACCTTTCCTGCCACTGGCGGGACTTGGCTCGGTATTGTCAACTCGCACATGCGAGTAAGATTTCACCGACTTTGACAGATATTCCACTAAACATTCCTGCTGAGTGAGCCCAATTGAGCCTGACGAGCTACTACTGCTCCACCCCGCTATCTATACGATATCAAAAATTGGCGTGTAAAACAAGCTGTGGATAAATGAAACAGCGATATATGTTACCATACTTGTATGGCTAAGCCATCGGAAAAATTGCGCGCGCTTCGTATGCGTCGGGACGGGATAAGTATTAAGTCAATCGCGTCGGCACTTAACGTATCAACCGGTTCTGTGAGCCTGTGGTGTCAGTCTATTGAGCTTACAAGTTTACAAAAAGAAAAACTGCGCAAATCTCAGATAGCCGCCGGTCATCGTGGTCGCATGATAGGTGCGGAAATAAATCATCAAAAAAGACTAAACGCTATTTACGACGCAGAGCAATGGGGAAAAAGTTCGGTCGGAAGTCTTTCAAATAGAGACAAGTATTTGTTAGGCATCGGGCTTTATTGGGGAGAGGGTGCAAAGTCTCGTACTGATACGGCGACAATTACCAACTCTGACCCTTCCATCATTGTATTTTCTATGCGATGGATGCAGGACTGTTTTTCGCTTACTAAAAAAGATTTCAATCCGTATATTTATATTTCTGAAAGCCATATGCACCGTAGGCAAGACATTGTGCATTTTTGGTCCAAAGCACTCAAATTACCCCAGTCGCAATTTCACATTGTGTTTCTAAAAGGCAGGACAAAAAAGGTTTACGAAAACCATAATTCGTATTATGGTGTATGTGCATTGCGCGTTAGAAAAGGAACCAATCTCAAATACCGCATCTTAGGTCTTATCAAAGCGTGCAAGGAAAACGTCGGGGTAGCTCAAATGGTTGGAGCACAGCATTCATAACGCTGAGGATGTGGGTTCGACTCCCACCCCCGACACCCGCTAATGGAGGCGCGTTTGCGCTACAATAGCGTTGTTCGTAAGTAAGCATGCGGGAGTAGCTCAACTGGTTAGAGCGCCGCCCTGTCACGGCGGAGGTTGCGGGTTCAAGTCCCGTCTCTCGCGCAGCAAAAAACCCTGTGGGTTTTTTGCGCGTTCATACAAGCCGAAGTAGCTCAGATGGTAGAGCAACTCCATGGTAAGGAGTAGGTCGCCGGTTCGATTCCGGCCTTCGGCTCCCGATTATATAATCGGAGAGTCGCCGCCTTAGCTCAGTTGGTAGAGCGCATCTTTCGTAAAGATGAGGTCCCCAGTTCAATCCTGGGAGGCGGCTCCAAGTGGAAAAGGAACAGATACAGGAGCGCATTAAGGAGATAGAGGCGGCTATGCAACAGCCGGATTTTTGGTCTGACAAAAATGACGCGCAGGCTTTGATAAAAGAATTACATGATTTGAAGGCGGAAGCCGAGGGGGGCAACGCGTACGACCGCAGGGGCTCAATCGTATCGCTGGTGGCCGGCGCCGGAGGCGATGACGCCGAAGATTTTGCGCGCATGCTGTTTGAGATGTACCGGAAGTATTTTGAAAAGAGGGGTTGGAGCGCGCGTATTTTGCACGAAAATAAAAACGACCACGGCGGGTTCCGTAATATGTCGATAGAGGTCGGCGGAAAAAATGTGTACGGCACGCTCAAAAACGAGTACGGCGTGCACCGCCTGGTGCGCATCTCGCCGTTTAACGCTTCGCAAAAAAGACACACCTCGTTTGTGCTGGTTGAGGTTCTGCCGGTCATCGAGCAGGTCGGCGTCATTGAGTTGGACGAGAAGGATCTGGAGATTACGATGGCGCGCTCAAGCGGCCCCGGCGGGCAGAACGTCAACAAACGCGAGACCGCCGTGCGCATCGTGCACACGCCGACCGGCATCAGCGCGCATGTCGACGGCGAGCGCACGCAGGGCGCCAACAAAGAGAAGGCGCTTGCAATAATTAAAGCCAAACTCATGCGCCTGCTCGAGGCGCAGCGCAAGGAAAAGATATCCGACCTGCAGGTCGGCGCAGGCAAAATCGAGTGGGGGAGCCAAATCCGTTCCTACGTTCTTCATCCGTATCAGCTGGTCAAAGACCATCGCACCGATGTGGAGGTCCGCGACGCCGAGGGCGTGCTGAACGGCAATTTGGAACCCTTTTTGCAGATACCGGAATAAGGTACAATAGGATACGTTGGCAATGATATATTACGACCGCGTAAGCAAAATTTACGCTGACAATTCTATTGCACTGGAAGATGTTTCCTTCTCCGTTGAGCCGGGTGAGTTTATTTCCGTCGTCGGACACTCCGGCGCGGGCAAGACGACGCTGGTTAAGATGCTCTTAGCGGAGGAAAAGCCGACCACCGGATCGGTTTTTTTCGAATCGATAAACGTGCACGAGATACCTTTAAACAAAGTAGGCGACCTGCGGCGCAAAATAGGCACCGTCTTTCAGGATTTCCGGCTCCTGCCCAACAAAACCGCGTACGAAAACATAGCTTTTGCCATGGAGGCGGCCGGCAGGGCCGAGCAAGAGATTCACTCTGACGTGCCGCATGTGCTGGAGCTGGTGGACCTCGGCGACAAAATGAACAACTTTCCGCACGAGCTCTCCGGCGGCGAGCAGCAGCGCGTCGCCATAGCGCGCGCCATCGTCAACCAGCCCGATGTCATCGTGGCCGACGAGCCGACCGGCAATCTCGACCCGGTCAACACGTTTGAGATAGTGCAGATACTAAAAAAGATAAACGACCTCGGCACGACCATCCTGCTGACGACCCACAACAAGGGCGTCATAGACAGCCTAAAAAAACGCGTGGTCACCATGGACAAGGGCAAGGTTATCAGAGACGATAAGGAGGGGAAGTATATACTGTAACTGTATGAAATGGCTCACCGCAAAACGAATTTTCCGCGCAGGGGTACTCAGCTTCTCCCGCAACGCGTTTGTGTCGTTTGCGTCGATACTGGTCATGACGGTAACTTTGTTTACCGTCGGGGTGACCTTGTTTGCCGGAGTCATACTCGGCTCGGCGCTCGACGAGCTGCGCAACAAGGCCGATGTCAACGTCTACTTTACGCAAAACGCTCCGGAGGACCGCATGCTGGAGCTCAAGGCCTCGCTCGAGGCTCTGCCGGAGGTTTTAAAAGTCGAGTATCTCTCCCGCGATGAGGCGCTCGCGCAGTTTCGGGAGCGCCATAAAAACGACCAGCTGACGCTATCGGCGCTCGACGAGCTCGGCGACAATCCACTGGGCGCTGTGCTTAATATAAAGGCCAAGGATATATCGCAGTACGAGTCTATATCCGCTTTTTTGAAGGATCAGCAGTCCGCCGGCGCGGGCGGCGCTGCCATCATCGACAAAATCAACTTTTACGACGCCCAGCACCGCGCCGCGCTCGAGCGGCTCCAGTACATAACCAACTCCGCCAAGGTGCTGGGCCAGTGGATTGTGGCGATACTGATACTCACCACGCTCGCCATCTCGTTTAACACCCTCCGGTTGGCTATCTACAGCAGCAGAGACGAGATACAGGTCATGCGCCTCGTCGGCGCTGGCTCATTTTACATCCGCGCGCCGTTTATGGTGGAGGGCGTGCTCTACGGGCTTGTCGCCGGCATCGTCACCCTGCTTATCTTTTATCCTCTTACGTGGTGGCTCGGCGGAGCAACGGGCAACTTTTTCGGCGGAGTAAACATTTTTAACTATTACCTGAGTAATTTCTTATACTTCTTCTTTGTCATCATCGGCACCGGCGTCGTACTCGGCGCTTTGGCAAGCTTCCTTGCGGTCAGGCGTTACCTTAAGATTTAAATATTTAAATATAAAATGGAGAATCCGAAATACATCTTTGTCGTAGGCGGCGTTATGTCGGGCATCGGCAAAGGGGTGGCCTCCTCCGCGATAGGCAGGATTCTGAAGTCAAAAGGATTTAAAACAACGGCGATAAAAATCGACCCGTATATCAACGTCGACGCCGGCACGATGAACCCGACCGAGCACGGCGAGCTTTTTGGGCGAGACGCTGCCGAGCATCAACTACATGACCACCGGCCGGGTGTATCAGGAGGTCATACGGCGCGAGCGCAACCTCGAGTACAAAGGCAAAAACGTGGAGGTGGTGCCGGACATACCACTGGAGGTCATACGCCGCATTACGGAGGCGCAAAAAACCGCCGGCGCGGAAGTGACGCTGGTGGAGGTGGGCGGGACCATCGGCGAGTATCAGAACATAATTTTTTTGGAAGCGGCGCGCATGCTCAAACAAAAATTCCCGCGCGATGTCGCGGTGGTGATGCTCTCCTACGTGCCGATACCGAACAACATCGGAGAGATGAAGACCAAGCCGACCCAGTACGCCGCGCGCTCGCTGAATTCGGTTGGCCTGCAGGCCGACATTATTTTGGCGCGCGCCACGGTGCCGCTGGACGAAAAGCGCAAGGAAAAGATAGCCACCTTCTGCAACATTTTGCCGGAGCGGGTCATCAGCGCTCCCGATGTCGAGAGCATCTACGACGTGCCGCTCAATTACGAAAAGGACGGCATGGGCGGCATACTGTGCGACGTACTTGGTCTTCCGCAGCGTCCGACCGACCTTGGTGATTGGGAGGCGTTCGTAAAAAAAGTTAAAAACGGAAGCAGGACAGTCTCCATAGCCGTGGTGGGGAAGTACTTTGATTCCGGCGAGTTTGTGCTCGCCGACTCCTACATTTCGGTGCTCGAGGCACTCAAGCACGCCGCGGCGCATCAGGACCTCAAACTCAAAATTTCGTACCTCAGCTCCAAAGAGTTCGAAAAAGGAGAGTTGCCGCTCGATGACCTAAAAAAATACAACGGCATACTAATACCGGGCGGCTTCGGCGAGACGGGCATCGAGGGCAAAATAAAAGTCATAGAGTACGCGCGCGCAAACAATCTGCCGTACTTCGGACTGTGCTACGGCATGCAGCTGATGTGCATCGAGTACGCGCGCAATGTTGCCGGCCTTGCGGGCGCCAATACCGCCGAGATAGACCCTGGTGCGCCGCACACGGTCATCGACTTTATGCCCGAGCAAAAGGAAAAAATCGCCAAAGGCCAGTACGGCGGCACCATGCGGCTCGGCACCTACCCGTGCGTGCTAAAAGACGGCACCATCGCCGGCACTGCCTATGGCACCGGTACGATAGATGAGCGCCACCGCCACCGCTACGAGGTAAACCCGTCATACATACAAAAACTTACCGACGCGGGGATGGTGTTCTCCGGCGCGTCGCCCGACGGCACGCTGATGGAAATCGCCGAACTGCCTAAAGAAAAGCATCCGTTTATGCTCGGCACGCAATTTCATCCGGAATTCCTCTCACGTCCGCTTTCGCCGCACCCGCTCTTTACGGCGTTTATCAAAGCGGCCGGGGAGAAGAAATAATTCATGGCCGAATCGACAAAAGAAATTCCGGCCTATGTGGAAAAGTATTATTGGTGGGCATACGCGCGCCCGTGGGCGGCGCATCTGTTTGACCACCAGTTTATGGTCAACGCAATCCTGTTGGGGAATTACAACCGGCTCCGGGACGAGGCGATTAAAGAAATAGGCTCCGACTTTTCCGGCCGTACCCTGCAGGTCGGCTGTTGCTACGGCAACCTGACGCCGTGCTTGGCACAGCGCGTGGCGCGTAGCGGCGGCACTATCGATGTTATTGACGTGCTCAAGGTACAGCTAAAAACCCTCCAAAAGAAAATAAAGCACGGAGAGCCGGTCAGCGTAGCGCTTATGGACGGCGCGGCGCTCCAGATGCCGGACAACACCTACGACCGCGTGGTCATCTTCCTTTTGTTGCACGAACAGCCGCAGGCGTACCGTGAGCGCACGCTGCATGAGGCACTCCGCGTGCTGAAGCCGGGCGGCAAGTTGGTGGTGATTGATTACGCCAATCCGGTATGGTGGCATCCGGCGCGCTTTACTTCTATCCCGGTGTACTCGCTGCTGAAACCCTATGCGGTCGAGGTATGGAACAACGGGCTCCAAAAAGTCCTGCCGGAGATGGCCGGGAGTAATTGGCGGCGTGAGTCCTACTTCGGCAACCTGTTCCAAAAACTCGTCAGAATAAAATAGCGGCGGTACAAACAATTATGGGTAAAGATTTCGACGGGTGGAATGATATAAAAAAGAAGACAAACGCGGAGGAGTCTCGCCTCTATACCGTCCGCGAAATTTGGTGGTGTCGATTCGGCGTGAATATAGGCACCGAACAAGACGGAAAGGGCGATTGGTATGTGCGCCCGTGCGTTATTTTGCGTGGGTTCGGACCCGACGCCTGTCTGGTAGTGCCGCTTACAAAATCCACACGAAAGCACGCGTTGCGCGTTCCGGTCGGTTTGATAGAAGGAGAAGAGGCACGGGCAAATCTTTCGCAGGTTCGCGTCATTGACACACGCCGCTTACAGAACCGAATCGGCTTTCTCGATAAAGCACCATTCAATACATTAAGAAAAGCCGCTAGAGCGATGCTCTAGCGGCTTTTCTTTTCACTCTTTCCCCCTTACGGGGGCGAGGCCGAAGCCAACTGTATCTACAGTATACACTATGCAATATAAAATGCAAGCACTTCCGATATTTCGTTTTTTGTTGTAAGTTGTTAGTTGTGTGTCGTTGTTTTAGTTATTGCCAGATCGTCTAATGGTAGGACAACGGACTCTGAATCCGTTTATCTTGGTTCGACCCCAAGTCTGGCAGCAAATTAAAGAGCTATAATTTAATAATGGAAGGTATTACTTTTTCTGATTCGGCCGATTCACTCGGAGTCGAAAATCTTAACGGATTCTTTGTTGGCCTAAAGAGCTGATTTGGTTCCGACTTCGCCTCACAGTATCGGTAAAAATGCTACTCTTGGGAAGTCGTGGAGGAATTTCTTTCGTCAATTTTAACCAGCTACCCGGTGCTCGCGCCGCTGCTTTTTATACTGCTGCGCGCAGTGCCGGTCGTCGTGGCACCGCTCCCGGGCGTGGCCTTCGACCTGGTGGGGATAGCGGTCTTCGGGTGGCAGCTGGGCCTTGTCCTCGCGCTCATCGGCGGGCACCTTGGCGCTTCGGTAGCCTTCTTTATCGCGCGGCAGTTCAGGGAGCCTGCGGTAAAATATTTTGTTCCGCTGCAGAAGCTCCACGAGCTCGAGGAGCACTACTCAGAGCGGCAAAAGTTTTGGACGCTGGTGGCGGTGCGCTTTATCACGAGCCCGTTTTTTGACTACGTGAGCTATGCGGCGGGCCTCACGCGGATGCCGTTTTGGACGTTTCTCCTCTCGACCTTCATCGGCGTCTTGCCGTTTTCGTTTATCATCTACTACTTCGGCGGCATTATTTTTAATTGGGGGCTTCTATACACTGCATTCTTTTTCATCGGCATTGCGCTCCTGAGCGCTCTCTTCGGCAAAGCCTTGATAAAAAAGTTTTTGTAGACGCTGTAGTTGCTAAATAAGGATTTTTGGCGTATGGTTTAGGTATTGCGGGGCTCGCCCGCCTTTTTAATTGTATGGATATCCGCAATATCGCTATTATCGCGCACGTCGACCATGGGAAGACCACTCTCACGGACGCTTTGCTGCGCCAGGCCGGCGTGGCGCTTGAGGGCGTCTCGATGGACTCCAACGCTTTGGAACTCGAGCGAGGCATCACTATTTATGCCAAAAACGCCGCTTTGGAGTACAAAGGCACAAAAATAAACATCGTCGACACGCCCGGCCACGCCGACTTCGGCTCCGAGGTGGAGCGCGTGTTGCGCTCTATCGACTCGGTCTTGCTCGTTGTCGACGCTCAAGAGGGCCCGATGCCGCAGACGCGTTTTGTGCTCAAAAAATCTCTCGAGCTCGGATTGCGGCCTATCGTCGTGATAAACAAAATAGACAAGCCCGCCGCCGACCCGGCCATGGCCGAGGAGGGCGTGCTCGAACTTTTTTTGGAGCTCGGCGCCAACGACGACCAGAGCAACTTTCCGGTGGTCTACTCAATCGGCCGGCAGGGGATAGCCAAGAAAAAACTCACAGACGAGTCGTCCGACTTGACGCCCTTGCTGGACACCATACTCGAGCATGTGCCGGCGGCGTCTTCCACCGAGCAAAGCGCCAAGCCGTTGCGCGCGCAGCCGTTTAATCTCGGATACGACAACTTTCTCGGCAGGCTCGCGGTGGTGCGCGTCTACGAGGGTGTGCTCAAGGCCGGTGCGGATGTGTTTGTAAAACATTTAAACGCCCCTGCTCGTGCAGAGCGCGTACTCAAACTGTTTTCTTTTAAGGGCCTCGACCGCGTCGAGGTACAGGAGGCTGTCGCCGGCGACATTGTGCTGGTGGCGGGCTTGCCCGACATCTACATCGGCGAAACCATTTGTGCCGAAGAGGGCGCAGAACCCTTGCCGACCATCGCGGTCGACGAGCCGACCATCGGACTCAATTTCCTCGTCAACAACTCGCCGTTTGCGGGCCGCGAGGGCAAGTTTGTTACCGGCCGGCAAATCCGCGCGCGGCTGGAAAAGGAGCTCGAAATAAACGTCGGGCTTAAAATTGATTTTTCATCCTCCGAATATTTTAAAGTCTACGGACGCGGCGAGCTGCATATCGCGATTTTGCTCGAGAACATGCGCCGCGAGGGGTTTGAGATGCAGGTCTCACAGCCGCAGGTTATCTTCCATGAGGAAAACGGAGTAAAGATGGAGCCATACGAGGAGGTCATCATCGACATCCCCGCGGTGTATCAGGGCGCCATCATCGAGCGCCTCGGCCAGCGCAAAGTAATAATCAAAGACATGCGCACGCACGACAACCATGTGCGCCTCATCATGGAGGGTCCGACGCGCGGCCTGCTCGGCTACCGCACGCAGTTTACGCTCGACACGCGCGGCGAGGGCATCTTTTCCTCGCGCTTTGTCGAGTTCCGTCCGCATGCCGGCGAGATTACAAAACGCGCGGTGGGCTCGATGATATCGATGGCGGCCGGCAAGGCGCTCGGCTTTTCGTTGTGGAACCTGCAGGACCGCGGCGTGCTCTATATTAAAGCCGCAGTAGAGGTGTACGAGGGCCAGGTCATCGGCAACACCTCCAAGGGCGAGCAGATGTTTGTTAATCCGACCAAAGGCAAACAGCTCACCAACATGCGCGCCTCCGGCACCGACGAAGCGATGCACCTGGTGCCGCCGTACGAGCTTACGATAGAGCGCGGGCTCGAGGTCATGGGCGAGGACGAATATTTGGAAATAACTCCCTCATCCGTCCGCCTACGCAAACAACCCGGAGCGAAGTTTTAAAACAGGCTGAAAAAGTAATGAAGAAGTGATAGACTGCTCTCTATATGAAGAGGCTCGCGACGTATATCAAACACATTAACCAAGCGCAGGTTATCTCCGCGGTTATTATTGTTGCGGTATTGGTTGGCGGCTGGTTTTTCTTTTTCCGGGGCGGAGCGGGTACGGATGAGTTTTTGACTCTTGAGTACAAGCCTTTTATCCAGCAGGTGTCCGTTTCCGGCAAGGTGGTTGCGGCTAAAGACGTCGACCTCGGGTTTTCGCAGAGCGGGCGCATCACCGGCGTGTATGTGTCGGTGGGCGACCGCGTAGCGCAGGGCGCCACGCTGGCGGTTATCGAAAACGGCGACCAGCGCGCCACGCTCCTGCAGAGGCAGGCCGCGCTCCAAAACCAGCAGGCCAAGCTCGCCGCGCTTAAGGCCGGCACAAGGCAAGAGGAGATAGCGGTCGCGCAGTCAAGCGTCGAGCGCGATACGCAGGCGCTTATCGACGCTCTGCAAGACGCCTACCGCGCCGCGGACGGCGCCGTGCACAACACGCTCGACCAGTTTATTTCCAATCCGCGCACCAATCCCGCACTTTCTTTTTCTGTCAGCGACTCAAATATTAAAACGTCAGTCGAGTCTAAGCGCCTCGCGGCCGAGGCGACGCTCAGTGCGTGGAGCGGCGGCGTGTTTGCGCTCAGCGCCGGCTCAGATCTTCCGCAGGCGGCGTCTGCGGCGCAGAGCAACCTTTCTTCCGTGGTGTCGCTGCTTTCCGACGCAAATACCGCCATCAACCGCGCCATCTCCTCCACGCAGGTTCCGCAGGCCACGCTCGACGATTACAGCGCCGCTGTCGCGACCGCTCGCACAAACGTCAACGTGTCTATTGCAAGCGTGTCATCGGCCAAATCGGCGCTCGATGCCAGCAGGAAAAATCTCGCGCTTAAGGTTGCGGGCTCCACGCAAGAAGATATTTCCGCGCAGGAGGCGCAGACCGCAGGTGCCGCGGCCGACGTCGCCGCTGCCGCTGCGCAGCTGCAAAAAACGTTCATATCGGCGCCGTTTAGCGGCATCATCACCACCGTCGACGCCAAGGCGGGCAAAATAGTCTCTCCGAACACGCCCGAGATATCCATGATTTCCACAGGAGCATTCCAGATAGAAAGCTATGTGCCGGAAATAAACATCGCCCTCGTTGCGGTGGGGGACAAGGCGTCTGTCACGCTCGACGCGTACGGAGACAAAAAGTTTTCCGCCTCCGTGGTGTCCGTCGACCCGGCCGAAACGGTTCGCGACGGCGTCTCGACCTACCGGGCGATGCTGCAGTTCGACGCGCAGGACCCGCTTATCAAGTCGGGCATGACCGCCAACGTCGCTATTGTCACCGATGTCAAAGAGAGCGTGCTCTCGGTGCCGCAGGGGCTTGTTGTATACCGCGACGGCAAAACATTCGTGCGCGTGCTTGCCGGCAAAAGCACAGTAGAGCGCGAGGTGACGCTCGGCGGAGTCTCCAGCCTGGGCGAAGCGGAGGTCCTGTCAGGCTTAAACCAAGGGGACACTATTATCACAACGCTTCCTTAAATGCCGCTTAACGTACGCATCGGCTTCTTTCTCGCCACGCGCGCCCTGCGCCGCGCATCGCTGTGGACCACGGGCCTTATCATCGGGGTCATGGTGCTGACGTTCCTCAACTTGGTAGTGGTGTCCGGCATTCTGGTCGGCCTGCTCCAGGGCGCGGTAGACGCCGTGCGCACGCAATACACCAGCGACGTCATCATCTCGTCGCTGAACGACAAAAAATATATCGAAAACAGCCCGAATCTGATTTCACTCATCGAGTCTCTGCCGCAGGTCGGCACGTATACCGCCCGCTACCGCGAGGCCGGAGTGCTCGAGGCCAACTACAAAACCCGCAAGGAGACCGACAAGCCCAACACCGCGAGCGCCGTACTGGTCGGTATTAATCCGGTCAAAGAGCAGGCGGTTACCGGCATCGCCGGCAGCATAATCGAGGGCGAATTTATTTCTCCCGGCGATTACGACAAAATTGTCGTCGGAGGATACCTGCTCAAGCAGTACTTTCCGGTGGAGACGCCCGGGTTTACCACGCTCGAGAACGTCCGCATCGGCACCAAAATACGCCTGACCGTGGGTGCGGTGACGCGCGAGGTGACGGTCAAAGGGATTTTGAAGTCTAAAGTCGACGAGGTATCCATGCGCGCCTACATGGTCGACTCGCAGTTCCGCTCGCTTATCGGCCGCAACGACGGCAACGTCGATGAGATAGCCATCAAACTGCTTGCGGGCGAAACGCCGGAGTCGGTGCGCGACGCTCTGCTTGCCCGCGGCGTGGGCGCCGCCGCTAAAGTGCAGACCTACGACGATGCCCAGCCCAAGTTCCTCAAAGACATGATAATCACGTTTAATATGCTCGGCACCGCCTTCTCCTCAATAGGCCTGGTGGTGGCGAGCATCACTATTTTTATCGTCGTGTTTATCAACGCCATCACGAG
>Ga0209542_10007321_pt1 | contig 21071 bp, 23 predicted proteins | sample RifCSPhighO2_01_FD_184028 | JGI IMG/M metagenome (GOLD analysis project Ga0209542, IMG submission 184028) | Soil microbial communities from Rifle, Colorado - Rifle CSP2_plank highO2_0.1 (SPAdes) (version 2) | ecosystem: Environmental > Terrestrial > Deep subsurface > Rock core/Sediment ... | reverse complement strand
GAACATCAGAAGGGGGAGAAACTGTAATGTCAAAATCCTGCGTATCAAGAATGTTTAGTATCTTTACCCCGAAAACATCAAATTTTCCACGCTGTATTGTCTTCCGATCAATTCCTATGCAGACTCTGTCAGAAGTTTCACAGACAAGATTGCTGATTTTCTCGTCCAATTCACTAGAAGTTATATCTTTCAGGTCTATCGCCTGAGATGACAGTCTTGAAATAAAGTATATTCCAAAGCCAAACAAGACTACAGAGATTATGATTATCACGATAAAATTCATAGAAAGCTCTATTGCCCCTTTTTTCATTTTGCTTCGCTTTTTACGAATAGGACCTGCTTTGTCGGAGAAGTAAACTTATCTCTTGCCTGTTCGTTGGAATACGCTGTTGTTCCGTCTGCATTCTTTCCATTTGGAACTCTTTTTGTGTAAGAATAGTCAAGTGTATACCTTAATGATCCGGTTTCTTCTACCTCCTGCGGCTTGTAATCGAGATTTAATGGCACTCTTAAGAAAACCTGCTGGCCTATTTTGGTTATTGAATTATCAAGCTGCTGCTCTGCAATAAGCTGCTCTGATTTTGTGCTTGGGCTTGTATACAATATGTTTATTCTTATGAGCTTGATTGGAAATACCAGATCCTTGTTTACATCGTCAAGCGTCAAAGTCAACTCAAAATAATCGCTTGACATGTCAAACGGCTTTGTGTATGCCAAGACAGAGCTTGCCTTGAAGTAAAACATATTAATTGAATCAAGGAAATTCTGCGCTGACTTGTCATCTGCTTCGACGCCTAAGATACACTCGTCATTCTGACAATAGTAATGCGCGTACGTTGCATCAATTGTCCTTGAGCCTTGCTTAACCTTGCCTTTGCCTTCGCACTTGCCGTAATCGGCCTCGCATGTGCATGAATTGCCGGGCTTGCCGTCTTCAAGCTTGTCTTTTGCTTCGTTTCCGCAGCAGTTTTCTTTTTGGGAGTAAACGCATTTCTCTTTAGCGCAGCTTGCTTTTACGCAGGTGTTCTGCGCGCAGTCTGAAGAAACTTTGCACTCGGGCTTAGAGCATGAAACAATGAGCAGTGCCAAAACCAGCAAAGAAAAGGTAATTAATTTTCTTTTTAATGCCATTCATGATTTCTTGATTAACTTATATAAATATTTAATGATAAGGGAGGCATGCAAAAGTTTAAATAGATTGAAAAACAAGATACTTAAAAAAAGAGGTGGTATCGATATGGTTTGCAGCTGCAACTATAATAAGATAAAAATTCTGTATAAGATATCTAAGTTAGTCGGGCATATAGACAAGCACGCAGTGGCTGATGCCGAAAAAGACGGCCATCCGCTGTGCGCAGAAGAATACAGGGAGCTGAAGCGCGACCTTGAAAAGCACGCTGAAAAGCTGAGGATGGCAATAGAAGGGCTGTCAAGAGAAGGCAAATTTGGATAGGCTAACAAAAACCTTTTAAACCAAGATAAATCTCGGTATTCTGTGGGCCTCTAGCTCAGCCCTTATTTTTAAATTTATAAAATTTTGTTTTTATTTATAATTTTAATCACCTTTATGTGCTATTTCAACTATTAAATTATGATTTATGTTTTCTAACCTATAGTTTCTACAAGCACTGGACATTTACCGACGTGGAGTATTTAAATGAAATCATTTACATAGTTTCAACCTTCGATAAGGCGGTGATTCAAAATTAATTCAACAAAATTAAACTTAAGCAATTTCAAAATAGATGAAGATTTAGCTGAATTTTATGGCATTCTTGTAGGCGATGGCTGTATATCTAGGTTTAAGCATCAAGGTAAAGTGCATCACGCAATTAGAATAGATGGCAACTCTTTAACAGATATTCAATATTATAATAACCATTTGAAGCCTTTGATTAAAAGAATCACCGGCAGAGATGTAAAAGTGAAGTTCAGAAAAGTTGGGAATTGCATATTTATCATGTTTGAATACAAAGATTTTGCTTTGTTTCTAAATAGCAACTTAGGGTTTCCTTTTGGAAAAAAAGGAGAAATTTCAATTGATAAAATGTTAATAAAAAATCAAAAATATTTGATTGCCGTATTTAGAGGACTGTTTGACACAGACGGCTGCCTGTATTTTACTAAAAACAACTCAAAAGAACGTTGTTATCCAATAATAGAAATATCCACCCATAGCAGCGCATTATTGAACCAACTTTATCAATTGCTTACTGAGCTTAACTTTAAGGTCAAGATAAGCCATTTCAAGGATTCTGTAAAACTTCATGGAAAGGATAATTTAATAAAGTTTATGCAATTCATTGGCTCCAACCATCCTGATAAGAGGTCTAAATTTGATTACTGGGCAAAGTTTGGATATTGCCCTAAAATAGACGAATTAAATTTTGAAAGCAGGATGGAAAAACTAAACACGGGCCTATAGCTCAGGCTGGTTAGAGCGCCGAATTCGGGGTAATATCTGGATGCGCAAGTCTTATATGAAATTTTTGGGCACACAATAACAATCCAAAGATTCTCGAAGTCAGCCGGAGGTCGCCAGTTCAAATCTGGCTAGGCCCACTTTTTCAATATATTCGTTAGTTAAATTTAAAAACAGGGTTAAAAATCTAAATCTAGGCTATTGCTCCCGTAGTGTAGTCCGGTCTGAAGAAAGTCCATTATATGGGGTTGTTCTTTGGGGATAACCAATCATTTCGGATTTTCGCAGCGTGAATCAAAGATTCACTGGGTTTTTAGCCCGCGCTAAAAACATCCGAAGACCTGGGTTCGAATCCCGGCGGGAGCATATTTTTTCTTTGGAAAAGTATTAAAACATTTAATCAAAAGCATATTCTATGGCCAAGCCTGAGGAAAAGGTTTTGTGCACCGTATGCAACACAGAAATGTACGAAAAGCACTGCAAGATAATCTGCCCCAACTGCGGCTTCAAGTGGGACTGCTCCGACCATTAAGCTGGCTTATTCTAAATAAGGTTTAAATACAATGAATTTTTGCCAATGTATAGTGCCACTGTCGCATAATCCGGCATTGCGGCGGTCTCGAACAGCTATTCATCAGAGCGAACCGCTTTCCGAAAGGATCTCTCGGTTCAAATCCGAGCAGTGGCGTTAATGAGAGTACACATGGGGTGGAAAAAGTTTATTGCATTCTGTATCTTGTTGTTAATAGCTCTGCTCCCTGCATGCTCCAAAACCAGCAATAATGATTCTTCTGAAATTACCGGAAAGGTTGCTGCAAAAATCTACAGAGCATGCGCTTATCCAGATGGAAAATTTTGCGACAGCAATTGCTGTGTTTCAAGCGAGAACTGCAACGGCAATGATGCATACAATGAATGCGACCTTGAAACTGGAAAATGGAAAACAGAATCTTATTCTGACGCAGCCTGCAGCAAAAAGTGCGTTCCTATCGAAAGCAATCCAAAAACACAATTAAAGGGATGCAATGAAGGATGGGAATGTATTGATGAAAAATACAGGGGCTACAAGACAGCAGACTGCAAATGGGATGCTATTGAAAAATGCCCTCAATCGTGCGCCAATGGGGAATGCAAAACTTACGCATGCACGCCGCCAGCGATGAAGTGCTTCGGCAACGAGCTTAAAGTGTGCTCGCTTGACGGGTCTTCATGGGGGCTTGTTGAAAAATGCGAGAATTCATGCACCAACGGCGAATGCACGGATGGAACAGCACAGAATCAAAATAGCCAAGAAACCGGCTCAAACTTGTGCAATGACTGCATAAAATTCAATGTTGAAGACTCTAATATAGTTGGAAGCATCAGCTGCACCAACAGCTTGTTTGATGAGTATATAGTTTTGAAAAATGAATGTGATTCTTCGTGTAGCTTAGAAGGATGGAGCATCAGCGATGACACGAGCATTGCAAGCCATGTCTACACATTCCCGAGCTTTTCTGTGAATGCAAAATCCTCTTTCAAGCTGTACACTGGAAAAGGTACTAATTCTGCAGCAAGCATGTATTGGGGGAAATGCTCGTCAATCTGGAACAATGACGGAGACACTGTGACAATCAAAAACAGCAACGGCGAAGTTGTGCTGACAAACACTTACTAAGATGGTATCAATTTCATTATGCATGATAACGAAAGACGAAGAAAATTATCTTGAGCAGTGCTTAAATTCTGTAAAATCTATTATTGATGAAATTATAGTTGTTGATACAGGAAGCAAAGATAAGACTAAAGATATTGCAAAAAAGTTTAATGCAAAAATAGTTGATTTCAAATGGGCTGATGATTTTTCTGCTACAAGGAACAAGAGTTTAGAACAAGCAACAAAAGAATGGATTCTTGTTTTTGACGCTGATGAAGTTCTTGAAGAAAAAGACTGCTTAAAAATAAAAGATCTGATAAAAAATGCAGGAAAAGAAACTTTTGGTTTTGCATTCCAGCAGCGCTCATACATAAAAGATTATTTTGACGGCGCGATGGGCAACAAAACAGATTTCGAGCCTGTGAAAAAATATCCGTTCTATATCCTGAACAATCTTGTAAGGCTTTTTAGAAATAATCAGGGAATCCATTTTAGGCACAGAGTACACGAATTAGTGGAAGATTCTATAAAAGAAAAAGGAATGAAGTATGAAAAAACAGATGTTGTTCTGCACCATTTTGGCTCTGTAAAAGACGCTGTATTTGTCGAGAGAAAAGCAGACATGTATTCCAAAATAATCCTTAGGCAAGTTGAAGATAACCCGGAAAGCGCAAGGTATAATTATCAGGCTGCCAGAATGTTTATTGGAAAGAAAGATTTTGCAAATGCAATTGCATATTTTGAAAAAACAGCAGAAATTGATGCAACGTATAAGCTTCCGTATTCGGAGATTGCCAAGATTTATTTGAGGATAAATGATAAGGAAAAAGCGCTGGAATATTTCAAAAAAAGCATGGACCGCAATCCGGACAAACCATCGCCTGCAAACAATCTTGCTGTAATGTACATGTCAATCGGCAAGTTCAAGCAAGCTAAAGAAATTCTCGAAGAAGAATTAAAAAAACATCCCAATAATCCTGCGCTTAAAAGAAATTATGAAGATTGTTTGAAGAATATTTGATTATCTCCACTTAATTGAGCATCCTATTGCAGGCGCCAATTCTATTGCGACTTTTCTGCCGTGTATCAATGCGTCAATTGCATTTCTCAAGTCGCTTACTGTTGCCCTTGTTTCATCTTTCGGAGAATCGTCAATTCTTCCATGATACCTCAGTTTTCTTTCGCCGTCAAAAACAAAGCATTCCGGAGTGCATTGGGCGCCGTAAGCTTTTGCAATGTGCTGGTCTTCATCCCTTAGATAAGGGAAATTCAGCTTTTTTGTCTTTGAAAGTTCTATCATTTTTTCAAAAGAATCGTCAGGGTAGTTTAATTGGTCGTTTGCGTTGATTGCAACCATCTGCAGCCCTTTTATTCCAAACTCTGACTGGATTGCTTTCATTCTTTCGATGCTTCCCTGAACGTAAGGGCAGTGGTTGCACATGAAAATAATAGCAAGAACTTTTTTTCCCTTGAAGCTTTCGAGGCTGTATGCCTTGCCGTCTGTGCCGGGAAGCTTGAAGTCGTAGGCTTTGTCACCTATTTTCAATTTTACATCGTTAGTGTTCATTTCCGTTGTTATCGTAATGAGAAATAGCATTTCTAATATAAGTATTTTTTGGTAAAAAGAATAAAAATGCCGATGAGGAGATTTGAACTCCCGACGGACACCTTTCTGAGTGAAACGAGGAAAGACCAGCAAATCGCAATTTGCGCTGCCTTTCGAAGTCTTATGAGAGTGTCACTCTGCCAGGCTGAGTTACATCGGCGTAAACACATAGAATAAATGTTGTTTTAAAAAGGTTGCTAAATAAACTTTTTTATCTTGTCAGCGTACTCTTTCATCTCGTTTTCTTCGTACTTCATGTGGCTCCATTTTATTCTTAATCTGTCCTTTTGGAACCTTGGAATAACATGGATATGCGCATGGTTGACAACCTGGCCTGCTTCCTTGCCGTTGTTCATCACAAGATTGCAGCTTGCATTGCCAAATCCCAATGATATTGCTTTTGCGACATTCTTCGCGGCTTTCATCATGGTTTCAAGGCTTTTGTCGTCCATTTCCATCAAATTCACAGAATGCTTTTTCGGAACAATGAGGCAATGACCTTTATTCGCAGGCATTATGTCCAAAAACCCTATTGCAAACTCGTCTTCATACACTTTTGAAGCAGGTATCTTGCCGTCCACTATCTTGCAGAAAATGCAGTCTTCCATTAGATTATCACATACTCCAGTTTATCATTTTTTACATCAAGCAATGCTATTGTGTAAGGCGTTACCCTGAACAATGCGCCTGGGTTTATAACTCTTGTTTTTCCGATTTTCTCGTCTCTTTTTAGATGTGTGTGTCCAGTAAGAACATAATCGTATTTATTACTGTTTATGGCTGCATCAAGTCTTAATTTTGATGTCCCGTGATAAACATAGAACTTTTTTTCTTTGTGCTCAAACTCTTTTTCTTCTGTAATCGGCTCAAAGCCCAGTCTTTTGGCGGCTGCGTTTAATCCCAATACTTCTCCGTCATTATTGCCAAGAACAAACCTCATTTTAAGCCCCGCATAATGCTCAAGCGTGGGCGGGCTCACTATGTCGCCGCAGTGGACGACAAATTCTACATTTCTGCTTTTGAATGCTTCAACAGCCTTCTTTATTGCAGGCTCGTTTTCGTGCGTGTCTGATATTATTCCTATCATTTTTAGTAAGCGGGCTTTATGTCCCGCAAAATGTCAACGGGTTTATGCCGTTGATTCCTATCATTTTAGACCTTTGATTAAAAATGGACTGGCCGGGATTTGAACCCGGAGCCTCACCCATGCCATGGGTGCGTTATGTTTTCCAACTGGGCTTTATGCCCTGAATTTTGGTTAAGCTTTTTGCTTGCCAAAAAGGTTACCGGATTTAACTACCAGCCCATCCAGTCTGATTTTAGTGAGAAATATAGCGGTTTAAAATACTTTCTTACTTTGACGCCAGCTTAATGTCGCCTTCATGAATTGTCTTTCTTCCTGCGTGCTTTGATATTTCAGCTGCTTTTGAAGAAATCTTCAGAGCTTTTTCAATCAAAATTTCGGTGAATGCATCTACTGCATCCTGCGAAACTCTTTTTGCGCCTGCTTTCATCAGAATTCTTGCGACAGAAGCCTTTGGAATTAATGTAGTTTTTCTCCCCATAGTGGTTTTATCGGATAGTTTGTTTATATAATTTTCTGTTTCAAAAAATTGATTTCCGCATACTTTAAATATTCCAGTATATGACATCTGTGTATGGACGCTTCATTCAAGCACGATATAACCAAATATGTTTTGCAGAACGCAATAAAGTACAAGGGAAAAGCAAACCCCGGCGCTGTAATCGGAAAGCTGTTTGCAGAGCATCCCCATCTTAAGGAGAATGCAAAAGAGCTAAGCAAGGAAGTTATGAAGATTATAGGGGAGATTGCAAAGCTCCCTTTGGAAAAGCAAGAGGAAAAATTAAAGGAGATTGCGCCTGAACTTTTGGAAAAGAAAGAGCACGAGGAAAAGGATATTTTTGCATTCGTTGGAATAAGAGAGGGAGAAGATGTCGTTACAGCTTTTCCGCCGGAGCCGAGCAAGTATCCCCATATAGGCCATGCAAAAGCAATCATACTGAACTACGAGCTTGCAAAAAGGCATAACGGAAAATTTATTTTAAGGTTTGAGGACACAAATCCTGAACTGGCGCAGGAAGAGTTCTACAAGATACACATCGACAATTATGAATGGCTCGGGATAAAGCCTGACAAGATAGACCACGCATCAGACCATATGCAGGAAATGTACGGCTATGCTGAAAAAATAATAAAAGACAATCATGCTTACATGTGCTCCTGCCCGCAGGAAACAATCAAGAAAAACCGGCAGGAAGGAAATGAATGCGGATGCAGGATGATGCAGCCGGACAGAAATCTTGAGCTGTGGAAGGAAATGTTCGAGACAAAGGCAGGAAAATATGTCATGAGATTAAAAGGGCGCATGCAGAGCCCCAATACAACATTAAGGGATCCTGTAATGTTCAGGGTGATTGATGAGCCGCATCCAAAGACCAAAAAGAAATACAGAGTGTGGCCAACTTATGCAGTCATGGACGGAATTGAAGGCGTGACGCATCGTTTAAGGACAAAAGAATTTGAATTAAGGAATGAATTGCAGAGGCTGCTGCAGACGCTCTGCGGATTCAAAGAAACGCAGATTTACGAATTTGCAAGATTCAATCTAGAAGGCGTTGAAAGCTCTGGCAGGATAATAAGAGAGAAGGTGCAAAAAAAAGAACTGCTGGGGTGGGATGACCCGTCGTTAACAACATTGGTTGCATTAAGAAGAAGAGGGTTTTTGCCTGAAGCGATAAAGAGCTTTGTGATTTCAACAGGAATAACAAAAAACGAGTCTGTTTTGACGTGGGACGACCTTATCATGCACAACAGAAGGCTGCTTGATTCAGGATGCAACAGGTGCTTCTTCATAGAAGACCCAAAAGAAATCAAAATAGAAAATGCACCTGAGCAGGACGTTGAATTAAAAATGCATCCTGACCATGCTGAAAGAGGCGTTAGAAAATTCAAGACGCATGAAAAATTTTATGTTGCGGAAAAAGACTACAAAGAATTCAAGGACGGAAAGCTTTACAGGCTGATGGACTGCATAAATTTCAAAAGGAAGAAGCACGAGTTTGTGTTTGACTCATTGGAGTATGAAAGGTACAAGGATCACGGCGACAAAATCATTCATTGGCTTCCTGCAGAAAAAGACCTTGTCAAAGTTGAAGTTTTGATGCCGGACGGAAAAACAAGGAAAGGATTGGCAGAACACGCTGTGGACAAGCTTAAAGAAAATGATATAGTTCAGTTTTCAAGATTCGGGTTCTGCAGGCTGGACAAAAAAGAAAAAGGAAAGCTTTCATTTTGGTACACGCACGATTGAAGTAAAATTAATTGGCGAGCTGGTTAAGGTGCCAGCGAGCACTAACATCCAAAGCAAATCAAAGATTTGCGTGTGATCGTAAAACTTTGTTTTACGACATGTGCGAAGCACGGAAAAAATACGACTCAATAAACGAAACGCATTAACGAATAACATTAAACAATAAAAATCAATTTAAAATTAATAATCAAAAAAATTAAACTCAAAACAAAATGGCATCCTTAATAGTCAAATCAGAAGTAAAGCAGAATGCAAAATCTGATGACAAGCGGCTGATGGTTTCTGAAGAATTCTACGATGCGCTTGATGAAAAAGTAAAAGAGCTTGTTGAGAAGGCGTGCAAAAGGGCCAAGGCAAATTCAAGAAACACGGTTATGGCAAGGGACCTTTAATGCTTTCTGTAATAGCTGTGAACATCAACTTTTTCCCTGATTTTCTTTTCGAGGGCAAGCATTCTTTGGCTTTTTTTTGATTTTTCCATAAGAAGAGACCTCATTTGGTGCTTTAGGTTTTCAAGCGATTCAGAAAGGCTTTTTATTTTCTCATTGTTTTCTTCTGCTATCCTCTGCTTTTCAACTCTTTCATTCCTTAATTCATCTTTTAAATCTTCTATGTAGCTCCTTAATTCGGCAGTTTCATCGTCCTGAACTTTGAAGAACTTAGCATATTCCCTTTCCAGCTTGATTACATCATCTATCTTGTGCCTGAGCTTATCGATATCGCTGTAGCTCAAGCTTAGGTTTATGACAGATTTTCGCATCCTTGAAAGATGATGCTGAAGCTCTGCTTTTGCATTATCCCTGTCAATACATACCTTTGCAGCGCTTGAAAGGTGCTTTGCAAAAAGAATTGTTTTCGGTTCCATTTTAACGGATTATTTTTTGAACATTCCAAACAGCCCTTTTTTCTTTGGCTCATCTAAAGGAAAATCATCTTCCGGAAAATTAAAATCTGGAGGAGAAGATTCCATCGGAGGCATGTCTCCAAAGTCATGCATTCCCTGCTCAGGGTGCGGTATTTCCGGGCCCATATCATGCATTTCCCCCATATCCGGCATTCCTGCAGGCATAAGATTCATCTGCTGCATCTGCCTTGGCTGCGGTCTTGGCATCATCGGTTCAGCAGGAGGGACAGGCATCATCGGCTCTTTTGGCCATTCCTGCCTTGCGGGCTTAAAAATCCTCGGCTCTTCTCTTGGCTCATGCGCTTCCATTCGGTCTGCAACATCTCCCTTGACCATTTCAACAATAGCAACCATTGCTTCTGCAATTGTCTTGTTCTGGTCTATTATTTTGTCAAGCTTTGATATAATTAAATCGTGCTTTTTTCCTTCATTCCCTGTGCTTTCATTTTTCATCTGCTCGGAAGCTGCTGCAAACACGTCCATCATTGTGTCTATCTTTCCTATCAGCTTTTCAAACGGGTCTTCAAGCTCTTTCTTTGAATGCTCCTTGAAAACTAACTTGCCTTCCAGCTCTTTCTTAAGTTCAGAAATATCCTTGTACGGAATAAAATCGTCTTCTTTCATCAATCTCAACCTCTTTTTTTAAACTGCTAAACCCTTATGACGGAAAGGTTAATGAGTGTATATAAAGATTTCGATTGGTGGCTTTAAGATACCAACATTAATTTATAAATTAAATAAATTAAATTTAAAAACAGGCATAGGTTATTTGTGGATATGCAACCAAAAGTCTCTGCGAATTCAGGTATTGTAAGAGTATTGAATAATGATGATGGCTCTTTTGTTGCTCTTGGGTCAGACGGGCTAGTATTAAAGGTTGTCCTGAGCTGCAACAGTAGTGGCCTTATGCCAAATAATTCTCCAGAAATGCTTGTAGACAGGGAAACAATGGCACTTATGATTCTTTCAGGCTTACAGGGTGTTCAAGAGTTTGTCGAAAGAGTTTCGCCAACATCATTTAAATCGGCCTATATAGATGGAGTTACCCTTAAAGAGCATGGGCCGGGATTGCCAAGCCATTATTTTGATGAAGTACTTAGCATAATAAGCTCTTGTGAAGACAAGGGAGTTTACCGCCTCGGACTTAATAGACATAACTTCATGGTGACTCCGGAATTGCGCCCTGTGCTGCTAGATTTCGGAAATGTCTTATTTAAGAATGATAACCCTGCAAAGTCATGTTTATTATTAAATCATGCAGTATCCAGCAGCCGAAGCAGGATAGAAATGCTAAGAAAAGAGTATGTAAAATAAAATTAGAAATCCTTCAGAAATTTCACAAGCTCGTTAGATTTCTGAAAATCCATAAACTCCTTCTGCGTCATTGAAGGGATGTTTTTTGGCTTTTTCTTCTTGAAGATTACGAGATTGTCCGCGTCCAGCAGCTTTGACAGTGATTCCATCTGCGGGTTTGCATTTTCCCCCATCTCCGTCAGGATTATCTCCTTGCCTTTCTTCGCTATTATGTCAAAAGGCGTTTTTTTGGTTTCAGATGCGTCAAACCCAAGCTCCACATACTTTTTGCTGACTTCGGTTTCCAATTTTGTTTTTTGTATTGATGGAGAAGAAAAAATGTCTATCTTGTTGAATACCTGATATCCAAAAATGTCGTAAATCTTAAGCGCCTTGTTTATAGTAACTTCAGAATTTTCGTTTTCATACTTCATTATCATTCTGCTCGTGACGCCGATTTTCTTTGACAGAGCATTCAAAGAATATCCTAACTCTTCTCTTTTCTCTTTTAGCTTGCTTCCAACAACAGACGCCGTTAATCCGGCGTGGCTCCTTCTTATGAAAGGAAGCTTGTTATTTATGCAGCTGAATATGGTATTTATGTTTAAGGTGTGTATGTCAAATCTTGCATAAACCACATTGTCCTCGAGCTTTAATCCTGCTTTTTCCGCTATCACCAAAGGAGATGCTCCGCAGTATGATGCAACAGCGTTCATTTCTTCAGCATACTCCCTTGTGATTGAATTTGCGTCTTCAAGAACTTTTATCAGGAGTATCTGCTCTTCTTTTCTCGCAAGCACGTCAAAGCAGGATCTTGTGAAATTTTTTATAGTGAACCCTTTCTTCAGAAGAAAAACATTTATCCTGTCCAATACTCCTTGCTTCATAAAATTAGTATGCTTAATCCATTTAAAAGATTTGCTATGGTGATTTAGATAGACAAAGAATGAGACTTTATCGAGAATACAATAATTCTGCCACGGCCTGAGCAAATCTTATCGGTGGCTCTGGCTGTTTTTTGTTATCAAGCCCAATTACTGGCGGGTTTGAATCAAAGTCAATTAATCTTCCTTGTTCGTCCCAAGAAGCAGAGTAGCTCTGGGATAAAGCAGAAGAATCTACATGTCCGATGATAAAGTATCTAGCTAATATCTCATTAAGCAATGGGTATTTGTCCCTCATTTCTAAAAATTTATGGGACATTGCTTCCGTTAGGCCAAACTCCCTGACTAACTTGCCTAAATCCCTTGACTTCTGATCCATATTTAATGACAAATATGGCAACATTAAAAATCTTTCGATGCAATAAAAAACAAAACATTAAATAGTCAATTAAACACCATCCGATGGATATGATAATAACCATATCCGGCAAGGCAGGCTCTGGAAAGAGCACTGTAGCAAAGACGCTTTCTGCAAAACTTAAGCTTAAGCATTATTCCATAGGAGATTTGATGAGGGAGATGGCGCAGGAAAAGAACACCTCCCTTATAGAACTGAATAAACTTGCAGAAAAAGACAAAAAAATAGATTTTGAGCTTGACAACAAACTGAAGAATCTTGGAAAAACAAAAGACAATTTTATAGTTGACGGAAGATTAACTGCGTTTTTTATACCGGCTGCTGATGTGAGGGTTTTTCTTGACACAGACGATGAAGTCAGGGCAAAAAGAATAGTGCTTGACAAGCGCCACGGAGAAAAGGGAAAAAACTGGAAGGCAATGCTCGCCAGCATCAAAAAAAGGGAGGACAGTGAAAAAAGAAGATATCAGAAATACTACAAAGTCAATTATCTTGACAAAAAACTTTATAATCTTCTGATTGACACGACGGAAATGACTCCTAAAGAAGTCGTAAATTCAATAGTAAAATTTCTTAGGAAAAATTAAGCCTGCTCTGAAGCGCATCTCTCGCAGAGCCTTGAGCCCTTTACTTTTGTGATTTCTTCCGAGTATGCTCCGCAGCCCTCGCAGATTCCTTCATCTGGAATTATCCTGTTTACAGGCTTTCTTGACTCTTCCCTTACCTCAAATTTTTCAACAAGAAGCTCAAAAAGCTGCGGCTCTACCTTTAATATGTCTTTTATTGTCAAAAGCCCGACCATCTTGCCATCTTCAACAACAGGCAAGTGTCTTACGTTTGAATCGCGCATTTTTATCAGTGCGTCATGAATATCGGCTGTAGGTGAAATTGTCAATAAATCAGTTTCCATGAAGTCGCTTACTTTTTTTGCCAATGGGTTGATTCCCTTTGCAATTGCCTTTCTTACAATGTCCTGCTCCGTGATAAGGCCTTTTGAAGCGTGATTGTCCTTTATGACTAGGGCGCCGACATGGTTTTTTGCCATGACCTTTGCGCATTCCTCGATTGTAGAATCAGATGTGACAGAAATCGGTTTTGTCGTCATGCAGTCATAAACTTTGTAGCCGGTTTTCATTTTATCACCCAAAAAAATACTAATTTTAAAGTATATTAACTTTTCGAATTGAGTATATCTTTGAAAATATAGTTTGAGAAATTTTTATTTAAAATTTATAGAAAATAGATTACCAGTTCATAAGAATTTCAACATCTTTCCCGAAAATTCTTTTCAGATCTTCAAATGTCCTTTCCTTGATTGACGCTTTCTGCGGAATTTTTGCAGAGGAAAGCGATTTTTCAATGTCTTCTATTGAGCTTTTTTCCAAAGTTCCTATGCTTCCGTTCTCTCCAAGGGCTGCTTTGCTTATTTCTTTCTGCTCTGCATCTATATCGAGTGTGATAAACGCCTCGTTCACAAGCAGAAGAACTTCTCCGAACTTGCTTCCGTACTTGACGCGTATTTTTACCCTGTCCAATTCCCTTGTCCTTTTTCTCTGCATGTGCTCGACAAGGAATTTTACCAATGGGCCTGCTTCCCTGTGCAGCTTTTCTATCTCAACTTTTGAAATCTTGTTGTTGTCATAGGCTTTTTTTGCATCAATCACTTCTTCTATTGTTCGTAAAAACTTGGACGGCATTTTTCCTTCTGTAACAAGCTTGTCTTCAACAATTTCCAGAAGCTCATTGTCTTTTACCTTTTCAACTCCCTCTAATTTTAAAACATCTCTTGTGACCGTTGTGATTGTGTCATAAAGGTTCACCATCTCATGCTGTTCCTTTATTTTTTCAATCTGAGTGAAAAGGCGCTTTATTCTTTTAAGGTATTTGTCTCCGTCGGACATCAGTTCGTCAATTTCTTTTCCTGAAAGCTCTTTCTTGTCCCCGTGCTCAATTGCTTTTCTTATCTCGACACTTTTCTCAAGTATCTTGACAAAATTGTCCTCAAGCAATTTTTCCTTTTTAACGAACAGTTCACGCATCAAGGCGCCTGTTTCTTTTGGTGAAGGCGGAGCAACGCCGTACAGCATCAAAGCAGCCTGGCTTGGAGTCAATAAAGCATAATAAATGTCTTCCATTCCGATTTCGTTTAATTTTAACTGAACTCTTCTTATGACCTGCTCGCCTGAGCCCATGAACATGTCAATTGCCTCTGCAGAAGGCTTGATTTTTCCCATCTTCAAAAGCTGTTTCCATGGCATGAAAATGCCCCTGTCGAAGAATGGAACTCCATCTCTTAACAATGTAAATATTACAGGATTTGCTTCTCTCAATGAATCCCAGAAATCTGTTAAAATGTAAACCTGAATGTTGATTTTGTTTTTTATTCCTGTCAATTCTCCGGCTTCAATGCCCATTCCGATTATTATTGCGCGGAGCTTGTCTTTTAACTCCGCTCTTGTCATCTTCTTGACATCCGTGTCGTCAATTACAATCCATACATCAATATCGCTTGAAGATGTTGCCTTGCCCTGAACTAAGGATCCTGCAAGAACATATGACACAATGTACTTTTCAAACTTCTTCAAAACCATTGTCTTGTGGACTTCTGAAATTTTAATTGCCTGCAGCATTCCTGTGTCGTAGATTGGAGCTGATAATGCTATTAATTGGAGAAGCTCATATTTTGCATCAAAGCAGTTCTGCCAGAGTTCCGAGAGAATTAATACTTGAGGAACAAAATTGGGATCTATTTCTTTTCCAATTGTGTTGATTATTGCAGTAAGCTTGTCTTTTAACTCTAATTTCGGCATTGTCTTGCTGTCAGAATCGTCAACAAGAACAAGAACGTGGATTTTGTCTTTGTCTTCCGGCTTTGGCTCAGGAGCTGGTTGCGGCGGAGCTTGGGGATTATGCATTGCCTGCAGCTGCTGCAGCTCTTCCGGCTTTGGCGGCGGCATTAATGCTACGCCTATTATATATTTGTCAAACTTCTCTATAATTCTTTTCTGGAATTTTTCAAGCTTTGACTTTATTGCATTAAGCTTTTCCTGAACATCAGCAGGCATTTTTGCCAATGCTTCGTTTTCCTTTGGCTGCTCTTTAGAAACAACTGGCTGTGAATACCCTTTTTTTTCTTTTTTTGCCATTAGAAACTCAATATTTAGTATATATAGGCAGCATATAAATGTTTTGTGTCCAAAATCAGGAGTGATTTTTGATTATACTCGTAATTTTGTAGAGTATTATGTTTAAATAGGTTAGTTTATTACAATATAGAAAATAAATAAGGGTAGTATACAATACCATAAGATTTATATATAAGTTTGTTACTTAATAGTAATAACAAATAACATAGTTATTAAGCTTCAACTTATGGGTTTCAGAACCGAAAGGTTTAAATATAAGTGTTGTTATTAATAGGTAGTAACAAAATAAATAACAATAAAATTATAAAAAAGAAACAATAACAAAAAAGAAGGGGTGGAAAACAAAATGACAGGAAAAGTAATTCATGCGGAACACAGATTTGGACAAGATAAAGGATTAATGCTTAACGGAGTTTCTTTAGATGATGCTATTGCAGAATTGTCTCATGCTTATCAGGCACCTCATTCTGAACATGGTGAAGTAGCTGAACATCCCTTGATTGTGAGGCAGAGAAGGATTAGTGCAAATACCAGCAGATTAGAGGATAAGGTAAAAAGTATTTTAGGAGAAGGTGTTACAAAGGCATCAAAAGAGCATGCTGACAAAATTATCACAACTCTTGCTTTTGAGATTGCACAATCTGATGGTTACAAAGGAAAACTTGGTGAGTTTACAAGCGAACAGGCTAGAAACTATCTGACTGCCGCAGCAAATGCGCTAGGCAACCCTACTATTGGAAACGTAACAGAGTTTACTAAAGGCATCATAAATCTTGCTGCTGCAAGACCTGGTGATCCATTGTATGATGCAAATTCAGCTTTGGCACAGTTGGTGCAATATGCAGCAACACAAAGGGATGCAGAATCAAAAAGAATAAATTATTTGCAGGCGCTCGTAGGTGAAAAATGGCAGATGCCAGAATATGGAACTGCAATGCAGGGTGCTATAAATAAAACTTTCGGGATACCTTTGGCAGGAACTGCAACAGCAGGAGAAGCCTTAAGAGAAATAAACGAAAGGTCTCAGATTGCAAGCAGAGCGTACGCAGCTCAGACAGGAAAAACTTACTTGAAGCCTGCTGATCACGGCGAACATAGAAAAGTTGCTTAAATTTAATTTTTTTCTTTTCTTTTTAATTTTATTTTGATACCACTAGGTACACTATTGAAAATCAAAAGATTTTCAGAGTGTTTGAAATCAATGTTTTGATATTAATAAAATGGTAAGCTATCCGATATTGAGCAGTCATGTATTTAGAGGAGGTTCTACTAAACATAGCCCTAAAATAGAGGCAAAAGATATAGCTTCAGGCATTCCAATGCCACCAACAGTTGCTTCTTACGGGCACGGGCAGTGGTCGTATGCCGAAAAGAACGGAGACGCTGTCACGATAACTTCTTCAGGAAACCAGTACAAGACATCGCTTAACAGCCTGATGTATCACGGGCCTATAACACAGATTGATGACAGGGGGATGAATAGGTGGATTGCAAACGGAACAATCAATCCCCCTGCAAGAAACAAGTACATTGATGTAATGCCAAATACAACTTATACAAGGGGAGTAAGCGAGCTTGGAATGTGGCTGCCCCATCCGCATGACACAAAAGTGAATTTGAAAACTACTCCAAGGCTTGTCGAGGCTATCGGCATGAACGATGTCGGAAAATTTGTTTCAAGAGATGCAAATAACTACGACAGGTTCAGGAGACTTCTTTGGGACAGGACAAACAGGCCAAGTGAAGTTGCCGGTGAATACATTAAATTCCTCAGCAAAAAAGGATTTAGCGTAGGCAACAACCTGGGAATATCTGAGCTAGGCGTTGAAAAAGCAGATTTCACTGCAGCTTATTATCCTAGTTTAGGCCGTCTTGTTACAGAAGTGGACTTCCGTGATAAGGCAAGAGTCAATGCAGCAAGATATGGACTAACAGATTCAGAATCAATAGACGCAATGGAGCAGATGATTCTTCTTCACGAGTTTGCACACGTAACCGGAGTCAGATCAGAAAGGCTGCAGGGATTGCTGCAAGCAGAGTTTTATTCGATGATGGCCAGCAGGCACAAAGGCTCAAAGAAAGGTAGGATTTACCAAGCGCTTGCAAGGGAAGGTTCTGATTATGCAAGAAGGTATTCAGCTTTTGAGCCAGCATTGCCAAAAAGATACCAAAGTGACGGAAGATTTGAAACTTTAGTCAAAAAATTCAAGGATGAAGCAGAAGCTTTAGGAATTGAAGATGCTGGAGAGATAAGCAGGTATGTGAATAACAGAGTAATGAACGTCATGTCAGGAGGAGCCATAACTGACCCCAAAGAAAAATCTAGCGAAGGCTTGGAAAGAATTGTTGAAACACATGATTCAAAAGTTATCCCGATAACCAGTGCAAGAAGCCTAAAGTATAAAGGCAAGGCAAAATACGAAAAACCAGGTAAAACTTATGAAAGGCCTAGTGCAAAAGCAGAAACAGATACAGAGCCAAAAGATTCTGATGCAAAGGAAGCTGATTCAAAGGAAGGGCCAAAAGGATCGACTTCAGAGCCTGAAGCGCAGGCGAAAGCAGCTTAATCCAATTTTTTAATTACATTTATTATAAAAATTCTTGAGAATACAAAATTTAGTATTATTAAAAATATTGACAGAAACATAACAACAATATTTTTATCAATAGAATAAATAAACGAGAATCCAAATAAAACAAAAAGTAAGATGTTTATAGAATACGCTGCGATTATGTAATGCGCTTTTCTGATTCCAACAATAAGAGTTTTCTCCAAAATATTTTTTAATTCTGTTTTTCCTGCCAGCGCCAGCGAAATAAACATGAAGTATGCAAGCACAGCCATCACTCCTGCAATCAGAATGTATTTTGACAAAAATTGTGTTCCAGAAGTTATTTCTGAAAGTGAAATGCTGAACATCCACAAAAACAGAAAAAACATTATCACCAGATAAGAAAATACAGTCAAAAATACCCTTGAAAACGCTTTTTGCTTTGAATTTATTAGTTTATGCGACAAATGCCAGCAAGAAGACATGAAAATCAGAAGCAGCGCAAAAAACCAAGCCATGTAAATTCTCAAATTATTTTTCATTTCGTTGAAATTTCTTGAGATTGACAAAGGATCATCTCCCAGCAAATTTTTCTGCTGCAGTATGTTGTCCGCTATCTTTTTCTCATCCAGCTCAAGCTTGCTCATATAATCAAATATTGCCTTTTCATTTTCAATTATTTTTGTTCCATAAACCATGTTGACATAGGAAAGGCCGATAAGCAGAATTATTTGCAGGACGAACAATGCTAAAATTATTTTTTTATATTTAAAAAAAGCAGAGAATGACTCTTTCAAAGAAGAAAAGATAATGCTTGGCATTTTATCTCTGCTCTCTTGCAGTAAATGTGAATTGCTTATTATGCGGCTTTCCGTCTTTGTCTATTGCATTGATGTTATTATTGTATATTCCTGCAGTGCTTGGAATGAATCTATATTCATACTGGCCGTTTTCCAGCTGCTGCATGACATCATTGTAAGGAATTTGATCTGCGCCAACCAGCTCTATTTCTGCCCTTTCAACATTTTGCGAGTTTCTTATTGTGATTTTGATTGTCATTTCCTGCCCAACAGTAGGGCTTGTGGGGCTCCAAACCGGATTTGCAGGAACAGGCGTTATCTGGTCTGCTGTTGCTCCCCTTTGACTTACCATCACATAATAACTCTTTACAGGAAGGGCTACATCATTTATATTGCAATCGTTAACGTCATTGTAAGATTCAACCCCTTCTTTCATGTTAAACACTTCAATCTTTACTGTTTTTTTCTGCGACGTTGTGCTTCCCTGCTGCTGCGGGTTTATTATCATTGTCTCAACTGCTTCAAACCTTTTGTCAACATTCTGGTAAGTGACTCCTGTTATTGTAAAAGAAGCCCCATCTTTTTCTACTCTTATTGTGTTTCCATCGACTGTTATTTTCAGATTCTCGTTGTTATTGTTCTGAACGCTCCCGTCTATCAGGCTGACTTTTGCATCATCTATTGTAACATAGTCATCAGAAGTGTATGTTCCGATTCCTGGATTTGGCCTTCCGTTAATTGTTTCATTGTTGTCTGTTATATTAATTTTAATTGAGACTATATGCTCGTTGCTTTGTATCAATGAATTAATCTTCAAATATCTTGCAACAGTATTTCCTGCTGTTCCGTATATTGACAAGCCGGGGAATGTTGCAGACACGTCAGATGTCCCGTCTACATCTATTGGAACATACTGCGGCTCTACCGGGTCTGGGGATAATGAAACCCTCATACATTTGCCCAATCCTGTTGCAGAAACAACCAAATTTTCTCCAATCCTCGCTTCAACTGTTTTTCCGGGCGCTTTTTCCGCATCAATCTCGTTTAAAGTCACGCCTATTAATTGAACAGTCCCTTTCCTGCTGAAGAAAGCATTTGCGCCGCCACATGACATTACTCCGCTTGTTGGCTGTATTGTGCAGTCAGTAATATCATGTGCTGTCTTGTCAAGTATTGACGCATAGAAAACGCCTTTTTCATATCCTGTCGGGAAACAGCTTGGCTGAATGTTTGCAGGTATCTTTCTGTCTGTTCTTAAGGTAAATTTCAAATGATCGTATCTGTAGTTTGCGTCAATAACTTTGCGATAAGACATATCAACAGGAACGTTTTGCTTTAGCTTTGGTTGTGATATGAATTGCTGCGCCACTTCTTGCGGCAGTTCCAAACAGTCGCAGCTGCTGTATCCTTCGCTTGTTCCTGCAGGCACAACATCCAAAATTGAACCTCCTCCGACATCAGAGCATTTTATTGAATTTGGATACTCGTCCATTTCCTTCCTTGAAACGCAAGCAAGTTCAACTTTATAATTTTCCAAATCGCATCCGGGATTAATAAACCATGAAGCGCTGTATTCATACTTTGGCTTTAATGTAAGAGGATCAACTGTCAAGAACTCTCTTGATTTTGTGACAGGCTGCACTAATGTTGCAAAAGGAGCAGAATATGCTGCATCAATCAGATTTCTTGTGTTCAATGCCCAATCATAGCCAAATGCGCCAAGGCATATTTTTCTTGAAACGCTTTCTCCGCCTGTGCCGAGCAGTGTTCCAATCTGCGTAGTAGGATACTCTTGCATTATTTCCTGCTGAGTTTTTGATATTCCGCTTGCAATGCTCTTAAATCCCAATCTTAAGCTGTCAGTAACTTCATCTTCTCTTCCGCCCATGCTAAATCCTGTTTCTTCTGTGCCGCAGCCCGGATTGACAAAGAAATTAACTCCCTGCCATACGACATCGCAGACGTGCTGCGTAAACAATTCCTTGCACACGCCAACATCTGATCTTCCGGTTTCCCTTACTGTTACAAGGCAGTTGGACATTGAAGTCATCACGTTCTTGAACATCTGCAAACGCTGA
>Ga0209542_10007320_pt1 | contig 21072 bp, 21 predicted proteins | sample RifCSPhighO2_01_FD_184028 | JGI IMG/M metagenome (GOLD analysis project Ga0209542, IMG submission 184028) | Soil microbial communities from Rifle, Colorado - Rifle CSP2_plank highO2_0.1 (SPAdes) (version 2) | ecosystem: Environmental > Terrestrial > Deep subsurface > Rock core/Sediment ... | reverse complement strand
GTATAAATACGAAGGTGAGGCCGGCCGCCAGCGATTCAATCAATACTCCCGCATGCTCACGGTCCCGCTCGCCCTGCTTCAAGGATTCGCGTTCTTGGCCGCGCTGCAGCGCCAGCAGGTCATCGGCTACTTGTCACTGACCGACTGGATTTCGGTATTGGCGGTGGTGACGGCGATGAGCGTATTCCTGATGTGGCTCGGCGAATTGATTTCGGAGAAGAACATCGGCAACGGCGTTTCGATCATGATCTTCGCCGGCATCGTGGCCGGATTTCCGGTCGCGCTCCAGCAGGCGCTGTTCAAATATACCTCGGCTCTGTTCTTCAACTACGCCTTGTTTGCGGTGCTGGCCGTGGCGGTGATCGTCGGCGTCATTTACATCTCCGAGGCCCAGAGGAACATTCCGATCAACTACGCGCGGCGGATCCGCGGCAATAAGATTTACGGGGGCGTTTCGACGTATCTGCCGATGCGCATTAACAATGCTGGCGTGATTCCAATTATCTTTGCCCTTTCATTACTTCTATTTCCGGGTATGGTTGCGGGCTTCCTAGCCAACACTCAAATCGCGTTCGTGTCGCGCGCGGCAAATGTAGTCAACCAATTCCTCCAGCCGACCGGCGTGCCATACATTGTGTTCTATTTCCTGTTGGTGTTCCTGTTTACCTATTTTTACACCGCCGTGACTTTTGATCCCAAGTCGGTCTCGGAAAGCATCCAGAAACAGGGCGGCTATATCCCCGGCATTAGGCCCGGTCCATCGACGGCTCAATTCCTGTATCATCTCCTGAACCGCGTGACGCTTGTCGGCGCGATCTTCCTCGGTCTCATCGCGGTCTTGCCGAATATCGTCCAGAACTCGACGGGCATGACCGACTTTGCGGTCGGCGGCACCTCGATTCTGATCGTGGTTTCCGTGGCCCTGGAAGTGCTCAAGCAGTTCGGCGCCCAGTTGGCGATGTACGAATACTAGCCCAGTTCTTTTTAAGGGGTTTTTATGAAAGTGGATTTGGCTGACTTTGAATCCATGCTTTCTCCGCGCCTTCGGAGTTATTGCATGAGGCTACTCACGAGCAGGAATGTTCGCCGAGAAGACTATGAAGATATATGGCAGGAAGCGATTCTGGCGGCGTGGAATAGCATACAACAAGACAAGTTCCCAGGAGAGATTAAATTAGGTGGTTGGTTTATTGGGATCTTTCAACACAAGGCTACTGACTACTTTAGAAGACGTTCTCGAGCATTGAAGTTTGAAACTCCTACGCCTAACGCGTATCTTGAAGATCTAACTTCGAGAATACTCATTTCAGAAGCTCTCCAAAAGCTTTCAAAATCCAGGAGAGAAGTGATATGTTTGCATTTGCAGGGTTTTTCTACCTCCGAGATCGCCACAAAGTTAAACCGATCTCCTGGTAGGACAGGTGCCCTTCTCTGGGAGGCAAAGAAACAGTTGCGCAAACTGGTAAAATGAGAGCGGTAAGCAAAAGCTGGCCGCTCTTTTTAATTTCTGAAGTTTGTGATATGACTCAGGGTCAGGTTGGTCGTTCGGAACTTTTCTCTCTGGACTCAGGGGACCACTGGCTCCTTTTTGAGTTCAACCGCCGTCATTAGCACGTTCCAAGAAGAGCACGTTTCTTCCGGGACGTGCTTTTCTATTTTCTTGTTCTCATATTGTCATATAATTATATGACAATATGAGATGAGTACTCCAAGGCGTTTGAATTTGGCCAAGCCAGAGAGTTTATGTTCAAAGCCGAACTTTTAACACTTCCAGTTGACAGTTTTAACCTACTCGTATATCATTGAAATATAGTTCGTTCACAACTTCATATTATCAAGAGTGAGCCGAGGGTACTGACCCTGTGACGCTCCAGCAACCTGCTTCCGTAAGGTGCTCCATTCAGCCCGCAAGGGAAAGATGATGTGGAGGTGAGAGAATATCTCGCAAAAACCGCCATATCGGCGGTTTTTGCTTTTCTCTGAGGAGGGAGAAATGAAAGAAAAGCTTTACAATCAAACTCTTTGGGATTACTGTGCGTGGAATCACGGGGGTCCAGCTCCATTTCACAAGCATTGCAATCGTGTGTGGAGTAGGATTGGCGTCCTGAGTGAATTTGGAAAGGAGAGAAGGAAAAGTCTCATCTCGCTCCTTATCTCCCTCAAGAAGAGCGCCAAGGAAATAGAGATAAGCTTTGTGAGACTGCACGAAAAAGAAGGCGCGGTTTCTGACTTGAAATGCCCTGGAACCGTCAGGGAGGTAACTGAGGTAGAAATTATTTTCGAGGTTAACTCCGACCCGCTCTTGGATATTGCAATCCCGCTCAGACACATCACACTGATACATCAGGGGAAACAACATGGCTGAGAAAAAAGCTGAAGGTCTCGATAAGTGTGGGTATTTAGAAATCCACGACGATGAACTTGATGACGTGGATAGGCTTATCAGCAGAGCTCGAGAGCTCGGCGCTACCAAGCCTGACCAATACTTTGACCCTCCAGAAGCATTCTTCATCACCTTCGTCGACGCAAAGCCTTCGAGTTCTAGGACTAATGAAAAAGGGTTTCGTGAGCGTGTCGAAGAGCGAAGGCAAAAACTCAAGAAGAAAAGATAACTGCTTAAAACCGAGCTTTTTAACAACCACTCATATTGTTATATAGTTATATGACAATATGATTGGTTCCAAGGCATGGAACCAATTACAAGGCACTTGACTTTTAGGTTGGAAAGGAGTATAATGATAGTATAGAGCCTTGAAAACTACCCGCTTGCGGTCCCGGCAATTCCGCCGGAGCTGCAGGTGAGCCATTCAATAAGGAGTCGTCATGACCATGCAGGCCGTGACCACCGCGCAACTCGAACAGGTCCGCAAGCTCGCCAAGGACAAGAAAATCAGCCTGGCAGAGTTCCAGCAGGGCCTCGACAACGGCACCGTTGCACGGATGCTCGATACCCTCCGAACATGGGTCGCCATCCAGGTATCCGACACGACGAAGCCCGCGCCGCCGTATGAAGGCTGGGAGCTGGTCGAGGATTCGACGGCACCGGTCGGCACCATCGAGCTCGAGCTGAACGAGTTCCTCAGAGAGGGCGAAGAGTTCGTGAAGGGCGAGGTGATGCGGGAGCGGTCCAAACAGCTGGGGTTCGTCCTCGGTGAGCGGCATGCCCGTGCGCTGCTCAAGCGACAGGACCGCATCCCCGAGGCCTGGCGCCAGTACTACCTGGTCTTCCCGGGAACGGTCTGGCGCGATCACGACGGCTTCCTCGGTGTCCCGTACCTGCGCTGGTACGGCGGCCAGTGGGACCTGGGCTTCCGCTGGATCGGGGGCGACTTCTGCCGCAGTGGTCGAGTCGTGGCTCCTCGCAAGTAGCAGATCCTTGGATCCTTGGACCCTCGGTCGGCATCAAGTCCTGTTGCAGCGTGCTGCAACAGGACTTTTAAATTCCTTCGTACAAATTGAAAAAGTCCCTATCGATGTTATGATGAATTGATATGACAAACGATAAAAAATGGGCGGCGATAATCGTGGGGCCGCCTGGATCGGGCAAAGATACCCAAGCCGAATTATTGGCCCGCGAATTGCGCCTTACGGAAATTAAGACATCAGATATTATCAACGATAAATTTGCCCAAGCCGATCCAGACGATCCATTTATGCAGGAGCAGATTGCTCGGAAGAAAGCAGGGGAATTGGTAGACTCAAAAATAGTCGAAAGATGGGTGGAAGAGGCCGTGCATACCGCCGCCGCGGGCGACACCGGTATTGTGTTGACTGGTTCGCCGCGCACGCTTGAAGAAGCACAGGTTATTATGCCAATCCTCGATAATCTATATGACAAAAATACCATCAAAGTCGTTTTGATTACCTTAAGCGAAGAAGAATCAGTCAAACGAAATTCAAAGCGGCGGGTATGCCAGGCGAATGGCCATCCGATTTGGGACACGGAACAGAATAAGGATCTCACAGCTTGTCCCGAGGACGGAAGTCCGATTATCCTGCGCGGCGATGACACGCCGGAAACGATCATCAACCGCTATCAGGTCTACTTACGCGAAACGGCGCCTGTACTTGACTGGCTTAAATCTCAAGGGTATAATATTGCCACTGTCAACGGTGAGCAATCGATTGAGGATGTTCATCGGGACATGCTCAATTCCCTATGGTAAATCTTAAAACTCCGGAGCAGATCGAGATCATGCGCGAAGGCGGGAAGATTTTGCATATGATTCTCGAACGGCTCGCGAAGGCGGTCCGGCCTGGTTTGAAAACAATCGAGCTGGACGCCCTGGCGCGCGAGTTGCTTGTCCAGCATGACGCCGAAGCTTCCTTTCTGAACTACAACGGCTTTCCGGCCGCGCTGTGCGTTTCGATTAACGAAGAAATCGTCCATGGCCTGCCGTCTGGCAGAATCCTCAAAGACGGCGATGTGGTGAAACTTGATTTCGGAGTTCTATACAAAGGCTTCCATACCGACTCCGCAAGGACCGTCCTTGCTGGCCCGGGCAGTCCTAAAAATAAAAAACTTATCTCCATAACGGAGCGAGCATTGGAACTCGGCATCGAACAGGCTCGTGCGGGCAATACCACTGGCGATATAGGCCACGCGATCCAGTCTTATGTCGAGTCAGAAGGGTTTAATGTTGTTCGCGATCTTGTCGGCCACGGCATTGGCCGGAGTGTCCATGAAGAACCGGAAGTTTTGAATTACGGCGAATCTGGCGAGGGCATCGCGCTTGAGCCAGGCATGGTCATCGCGATCGAACCGATGGTTGTCGAGGGCAGTTGGAAAATCACCGACGGCTCGGACGGCTACAGCTATGTTACCAAAGACGGCAAACTCGCCGCGCATGCCGAGCATACGGTGGCCATCACTGAACGAGGTCCCGACATCCTTACTTAGAATATGTCTTTGTTTCATACCGTAAAAACATATTTTATTCCGTGCGCGCATAACGGTTTTCGGCCGCGAGTTTTAGCCACCTCGACTTTTTTGATTCTGATCGGCGCGGTGATAGGCTTGAAGCTGGTCAGCGTGGTTTCGTTTTCGATATATACCGGCGCTAATCTGTTCCATCAGGTATCCCAGACGGATCTCTATGCGCTGACCAATCAAACCCGCAGCCAATACCAACTAAAGCCGTTGACTCCTAATCCGCGTCTGGAAACAGCCGCGCAATTAAAACTGGCCGATATGACCAGTCAGGGATATTTTGCCCATGTTTCGCCAAAAGGTGTGGAGCCCTGGTATTGGTTTGACCGGGCCCGCTATGATTATTCGATCGCGGGGGAAAATCTGGCTATGGATTTCACTACTACCAATGAAGTGATGAATGGTTGGCTCAATTCGGAATTACACCGCAAGAACATCCTTCTCGCGTCGTTTACAGAAATTGGGATTGCCGTTGGCACGGGCGTTATTGAAGATGACGAGCGAACAGTTGTGGTCCAACTGTTCGGCTCGCCGCGCGGTGCGGTGAGCGTCCTCGCGGCAAACCTGCCTGTGCAGACAGGAGCACCGGTACCGACGCCGGTGCCACAGAAACCGGTTCCGCCTGCGTCGACTCCATTTAAAACACCATTTAAAAAACTGGTTCCAATCCCCACGCCCACGCCCGCTCCTACCTCACCGGCCACGGCTTTTCGAACTGAATCTTCCCGGCCAATTGCGTTGGTGAACACCGCCGAAGCATCGGTTCCAGAGGTGCAGGGCGCTAGTTTTGTTGACTCCGCTCCTTATATCTCCCATAGCCTTCTCAATCTAATCTTCATGATCCTGATATTGGCTAGTGTTGCGGTATTCCTAATTAATCTGCTGGTGGTGTGGCGGATTCAGTATCCTGCCCTGATCCTTAAATCGGCAGCTTTAGTAGGTATCTGCCTGTTAGCGGTTTTTGCTAATGACGCTTGGGTAGCGGAATACGGCAGCCGGGTAATAATTCCATAATATGAACGAATTGAATTTTATTCTTCCTGAACCGCCGAAGCCGCCGCGCGGAGCGCGGCGGCCTTCTGCACCGTCCATGCGTTCGACGGCCGGAGTTTTTGTGGCTGCTTTTGTTATCCTGGTCATGCTTTTCAATGCACCCAGTTTGTTTTCTTCAGCCAAATATTCTCTGACCCATTCAGAATCGGATGATAATGAACAGCTCACTCGCGAATATCGCGCGCTGTACGGCTATCGGGAGCCGAGTCGTCCTTCAGCTGTCGAAGTGGCGGAAGCCGCGCCGGTACCGGCACCAATCGCGGGGATTTCTCAAACCAACTCCATCTCAATCGCCAAGATCGGTATTAATGCACCCATTATTCAAATCCAAACAACGGATAATAAGACTGTTTTAAAATCCCTAAAGAACGGGGTAGTGCTTTATCCGGGTTCGGGCAACCCCGGTGGAGGCAGTACGACGGTGATTATCGGGCATTCTTCATCGGACTTGCCAAGAAATCAGTATTCCAGCATATTCGCGCTCCTAGACCGCCTCCAGCCGAATGATTTGGTCAAAATTTCCTTCGGCGGCAGGGAATACACCTATCAGGTCAGAGGTTCTAAAAGGGGCTCTGTACAACAGATTTTGGATTCCGGTTTAGCCGGGGATCTCGTCCTTTCCAGCTGCTGGCCGGTGGGCTCCGACCAGGGCCGGATCGCGGTAGTTGCAAATCTAATTCGGTAGGAGTACATTTCTTCATGTTCTTCATGAAATTCTCACAGGGCGGCTATATGGTTGCGGCAAGTTTAAATATCCAAGTAAATATATGAACAAAATCTTTAAAGCATCGCTGGTATCTTTTTTGACGTTTGCAGTAACGATCACGGTTTCGTACGCGGATCACAGCCCATTCCATAGCCCGATATTCGAAAATCCGGGCGAACAAGAAGGTCCCACCGACATAACCACGGACTGCACTGATCCGGGTTTGGTCATGGCCGGCAGCATTCTGTATACCGGAGAATTGGGCGGAGGCGCCCTCGGCCGGATTACTAATAACTCAAACTGCGAAATACCAGTTACGTTCCGGGCGGTTATCATTACCAACGGACAGGTATTCGATTCGATGACCGCGACCATGGGTCCTTGGGACATCAAAGATTTTCATATCAGCGTACCGGAATGTCCTTATCGCCTCGATCTGTTTTCCGGGACCACGATGTTCGATTCGCGGACCGTAAGTCGAGACGGCAGCTGCGTAGCTACGCCGACTCCGACACCTGTTCCAACGCCGACGCGCACTCCTACCCCGACTCCGACACCCGCGCCTACAGCTACCCCGACTCCAGCGCCCACTTCCACCCCCGTGCCGACTCCGCCGCCAGTTAATTTGTTCCACGTACGCGGAGTAGTCTTCATTGATGCCAACCGAAACGGCCAATTCGAATCTGGAGAAGCAACCGTATCCGGCCGTCCGATCACACTTGCCAACCAGCCGGACACCGCCGTATTCCAAACGACAGTCACCAGCGGCGGCGGAAATTATCAGTTCAGCAATTTGGGACCGGGTGGCTATCGAGTAAAACATCAGGTACCGGCCGGATTCGTCCGCACGACTGATGACTCATTCCCCTTCACGATTACCAACGCCAATGTAGTCTGGGATTTCGGTATTGTGCCAGAGGCAGTTTCTACTCCAACTCCCACCCCGACTCCGGCTCCAACGCCTACCCCCACACCCACAGCTACTCCGACTCCTACTCCCACCCCGACACCAGCGCCCGGCGCGGCTACCATTAGGATTATCAAAGAAGTCGTTAATGATAATGGTGGCTGGGCTTCGCCGTTCGATTTCCCGCTGTTCGTAAATAACCAGCAAGTTCAGCATAATGCCACTAACGCATTTACACCCGGAACTTATGTGATCACCGAAGTCCAGCGTGTCGGTTATCAGCGAACGAATATCCGCGGATCGTGCAATGCCGACGGCACCTTATCGCTCGTCGCCGGCCAGCAGGCGGTTTGCATCATTACCAATAACGATATTGCTCCTGCTATAACGCCGACCCCGGCACCCACCCCAACCCCGACGCCAATTTTAAGCATTATTAATTCGCCTTGCGCGAATGCAAACAACTCCTGCAACACGACCAATAACAGCACTATCACCCAGAGTGGCACGGGAAATGTGGCTCAAGTCAATCAATCCGGAAGTCAGATCACCGGTACTGGCAATGTACAAAATAGCCAGCAGAACACGGCTAATGTAAATGTAAGTACTACCTCAACTCCGGCACCGACCCCAGTTCCAAATGCCACATTGAGCATCAGCAAGTTTGTACGAAATCTTTCGACCCAAGCCGGCGAGGTAAAGACGGTCAGTGCCATGTCTGGTGAAACCGTCGAGTTCATCATCCGCGTTACGGCCGGCAGCTTTACGACCGCCACGAATGTCCGTCTGTCTGATTCAATGTCTTCCGGCTTGAACTATGTCAGCGGCAGTGCAACGGTGGACAATTCTTTTATCGGTGATGGATTGGCTAATGGCGGCACAATAGTCTTCGGCGACTTTACTCCCGGCCGGACCGCGACTGTGCGATTCCGAGCGGTAGTCAGCAGTCAGATTTCCGGCGGCGGCACGCTTTCTAACGTGGCCACCGCGGCTGCGGACAATGCGCCATCCGTTAATGACAGCGCCCAAGTAGTGGTGAATGCGTCCCAGAATCAGGCAATCTCGATTGAGAAATTCGGCCGTAATGTTACGCGCGGTGGAGCGATCAAGCAGACTTCCCTTACGGCATTCCGCAGCGACACGGTGGAATTCTCGATCGTGGTAACCGCACCGAGCAATACGAATCTTTCCAATGTGGTCATTAATGACGTCCTCCCATTTGGTCTGTCATATCTCAGCGGCAGCACTCGGGTGAATGGCGTGACTACGGTAGATGGTTTAGTCAACGATGGCGGCATCAATATCGGATTTCTCAATGCCGGGCAGCAGGCGGTAATCACCTTCCTTGCCAGTGTTAATGCAAACGCCGCTAGCGGCCAGACCTTCGTCAACACGGCCAACGTTCGAGCCAACAACATCGGACCGGTTAACTCCAATCCTGTCTATGTCAGCATTGGCAGCACCGGCGTTGTGGCTGGCGCGCTCAATGTTCGCACTGGTCCGGGCATGACTGCCGGCATCTCCGGTCTGGGCGCTCTCTTGAGTGCTGCCGGATGGTACTTCCGCCGAAAGTTCGGTGTCGACTTACAACTCGGATAACTGACAAACCGGCCCCTGACGGGGCCGGTTTTCGCTTGTATACTTAATCCATGAAAAAGATATTCATTATCGTAGTCGCCATTCTTATAGTAGCTGGTGCGGCTTGGTATTTCATGCGTCCGTCGTCGAGTGCTGCCGTGAAGACCTATATCAACTCCACACTTGGATTTGAAATCAAATACCCGGAAACATGGCGGTCGGAGGAATGCACGTATGATCAATATGGCGTGGTTAGCTTCGGTGACTATACAGAACCGCTGTTGATCTGCAATTCCGATGCCCCGCCGCTTTCGTATGTGAATGTGAATGCGATCGGTCCCATAGGAGAATATGACCGTCTCATTCAGAATACGCAAAATGGGTTAGACAATGTCCAGCGGAGCGATACTGAGCTTGACGGTGAGCCGGCCGTACGGATCTATGGCGAAACTCGGGCTACTGAAGGGCCGGGCGTGCCCGTCGGGATCAAAATGACCCTCGTGTTTACAAAACACGCCGATAAGATTTATCTCGTTTCTCACTGGAACTTGGAAAACAAAGATCACACTGCCGAGCTCGAACAAATGCTCAAGAGTTTCCGATTCACCAACTAACTAAAAACCGGCGCTAGCGCCGGTTTTTAGTTCAGAGTATACTTAGTAAATGGACTCACAACTTCCTCAAACACCTACGCCATTGCCAGAATTGCCAGCCGGGCATAATCATCTTCCAAAGTTTCATGGGCTGCTTGCAACGGTAATTCTCGTTGGTATTACTGCCGTGATCGGCGCGTGGTTTTGGCATAACGCCAACAATGTCGAAGAATATCTCCCTGCACACACGCCACGTCTTCAAGATACTTCTACTTGGAAAACTTATCGCAACGAGGATCTTGGATTTGAATTTAAGTATCCTCCACAAGGAGAAGTGATGGGAGACTTGGAATTATCTCGAGCAGAAGAAAATGGTCTTATTGTATGGCCTGACTCTGTAAGATCTGGAGGAACAGGACTAGTGCTTCATGTTTCTCTTTCATCAAAATCATCTCGCGAGGGAAAGATTGGGACATTTGCTGGTAGGACTGTATATGTATCCGAGTACAAATCTAGTTATGGAGCTGATCTTGAGTATATAATTATTCCAGATTTCAACGATAATATTGATTACGACCTTAGGATTAGTTCAAGTCGTAATCCGGTTTTCGATCAAATCCTCTCCACCTTCAAGTTTATCGAGCCGGGGCAGAGTAGGTATCCTGCTACAAGTTCCCAGAACAAGTTCTTTTTTATGGGTTTTCAGGACAGTGGAATTTTTTCAGTAAATTATGACAGTTCTGGATTATCCAAAATTTTAAACGAATCTGTCTATGCGTCTAAAGTTTCTCCAGATTTTAAGCGCGTTGCCTATATAAAAGAGGATCAAAGCGAAAAGGAGATTAAGGTAAAGCTTTTTGATGTGGCCACAAATAAATCAAGTACAATTGTGCGTCACCCCAAAGACGAGATTGGACCACTAATCAATCAGCTTAAATGGTCCAGAGACAGCAAAATGCTCACTTGGCACTCAGTAAATTACAAAAGTTCGGGTACTGGGGAGGTACACCATATTGCTTATTTAAAGAACGGCGAAGACGTCAGATATGTTCGTAACCCGTATACGGGCTACATAGAATTTCAAAGAATTGACGGATACGGGCTTTCTCCGGATGGGAACTATGTTTATATGATGGGCGATATTGAAAACTCAAAAAGAGAAAGAAAGAGGGCACTGATCCTCTACAACATAGCAAAAGAAGATATCGCCATGTACTTTGATCGAGACGATTTGATTCTTCACGAAATATTTTTTGATATTAACAGCGATCTTTACTTTGCCATTCCTGGTCAATGGATGAAATACGGTCTTACCACAGGCAAGGCGGAAACGTTCAAGAATAAGCCAGGATACTGGGATAAATTAAAGTATGCGGTATATGCTCCGGAAGGCGTAGAAGCTCTTTACTACTGCACCACTGCTATGAAGAGTCTGTGCACTGGAGATGCGCCGACAATGACTAGTGAGAAAAAGATAACTCCTCTGGGCGAAGTCAGAGGACTCCAAGATTATATTTGGAGCCCTGACAGCAAGAACGCTTTTTATCTTCTTGCTTTAGATAAGGATCCTTTCTGGTGGTATATCTATTCTACAGAGCAGACATCTAAAAAATTAGTGGAAAGCAAATAATGGATCCCTTACCACAAACACCCACCCCGTTACCCGATCCGCCAGCCGGCGGACCGGCACCACACAAACCATTTGCGAAGAAGTTTTTGATTTGGGTGGTTTCAATTCTTATTGTTGCGGGCGCCGTCCTTGGATTCTGGTGGAGCAATTCCCTGATTACGGTTGAGGGGGGAACCCTAGACAATATAAATGGGTTTGAGCGGCAAGAAGGGTTTGACGTTGCCTATGTATGGGATGTGCCAGTTCCGGGTCTAAGAGTAGGGGACGAATTACTAGTTGAACGGCAGTCCGAAGGAGAGGTTGTGTTTTCAAAATGTACCTATACAGACCATCCTTCCATTGAAGAATTTTTTTGCCAAGCTTCCTGGCCTGCCAGATTTGATGAGTATTCCCAAAAGGAGGAAGTCTCCTTTTCTAAGCGGATTTCGCTCGTGGAGTTTGTTAAAGGTAGACGTCCTTCCAACCCAAATCTTACTATTGATCCGACCTCAAAGGTAAATAGTTTTGCAAGTTGTGTGGCAGAGGGGAATCCGGTCATGGAATCAGCACCCGAAAGATGTCGGAGCAAGGAAGGACTTGTCTTTGTAAAATATGATTTATGCACGCAGGTGATTACGTCGGCGAGGAATCCGCAGACGGGTGAAACGCGCGAATTCCCAACGCCTTGCGACGTGCCAGAAGGCTGGGTTAAGATTTAAATAATATGGGATTTTTCCAAGAGTATTTGAGCTATAGAAATAAGCAAACAAAGAAGTTTTTACCGTTGCTTCCATGGATTATTATTATCATACTAGTATTGTTTATAGCGTTTGGGATTGGCTATTGACTGGTGGTATGGTGGTTTGCTATACTATTGAAGCAAAACAAACTATGGGTAACTCACTACAACTTCTGCAAAAAAGCGGCTAAACACCACCAGAATTTGTGTGTTTCTAACTGAGCCGCGCAAGCGGTTTTTTCAGCGGAAAATTCGCGACCGAACGTGGACAGCAACGATTGATCATCTTACAGGTGCGCAATCGTTGCTAGCCAATGATCGAACCTCGACAATTAAATTAGTTAGTGGGTATCTCGTTCGAAAGAACGAGGTGCATAAAATCACCAAAAAATTAGTGTAAGGAATCATTCATCAAGCGATTATTCATTCGTGATTCGCGCAAGCGAATCACAGCAAGGGCGTACGGAGGATGCCTTGACACAAAGAGGCGATGAAGGACGTAGCGTGACTGCGATAAGCTTCGGGGAGCCGTCTAGCAGGCTTTGATCCGGAGATGTCCGAATGGGGAAACCCCGTCGTGTGAACCACGATGACTCTGCGCAAGCAGGGAGCGTACCTGGGGAAGTGAAACATCTCAGTACCCAGAGGAAAAGAAATAGAATAGATGCCCCGAGTAGCGGCGAGCGAAAAGGGCAAAGCCTAAACTTTTTTCTTGTTATGCAAATAACAGGGAAGGAGGGTAATAAGGGCAGAACACTGAACTTTTGACTTTGCACAGACACATCATGTGCAGGGTCAAAACTTCTAAAGAGTTACAAATTGAAATGCTAGCAGAACGGCCTTGGAACAGCCGGCCACAGCGGGTGACAGCCCCGTACGCGAAAGCGTTTCAACTCTTGTTTTGTTTCTTGAGTAGCCCGGGATAAGATTGTCCTGGGTGAATTCGTCCATACTACTGGATAAGGCTAAATACTCTTTGTGATCGATAGTGAACCAGTACCGTGAGGGAAAGGCGAAAAGAACCCCGGCGAGGGGAGTGAAATAGAAACTGAAACCGTATGCCTACAAAGAGCCGGAGCCTGCCGTCGCGAGACGTCGGGTGACGGTGTGCCTATTGAAGAATGACCCAACGAGTTTACTTAACCTGCACTGTAAGTCCCTCTGGGACGGACGGAAAGGGAAACCGAGTGTTAATAGCGCGTTTAAGAACTTTCACACAGTGGCTTTAGGGCCATCGTGTGAAAATTCTTTATGCAGGTTAGGTAAGACCCGAAGCCAGGTGAGCTAACCATGAGCAGGGTGAAGTTCGGCGAAAGCCGAATGGAGGCCCGAACCGTTTGGCCGCTCAATGCCATCGGATGACTTGTGGTTTGGAGTGAAAAGCTTATCGAACCTGGTAATAGCTGGTTCTCCCCGAAATGTCTTTAGGGACAGCGGGATATAGTAGCGAAGGGGGTAGAGCACTGATTGGTTCGCCGTGCCCGCAAGGGTAGGCCTACCAGACAAACTCCGAATACCTTCGTGCAATGTATCCCAGTGAGTATGCGAGGGCGAAGCTTCGTGTACGCAAGGGAAACAGCCCAGATCACCAATTAAGGTCCCAAAATCTAAACTAAGTGAAAAGGAAGTTCTGTGCCTTAGACAGGTAGGAGGTTGGCTTAGAAGCAGCCACCCTTTAAAGAGTGCGTAATAGCTCACTACTCGATCCGCCTTCGGGCGGGAGGCACGGTGCGCCGAAAATGTATAGGGGCTAAGTTTAGTACCGAAATTGTGGGTTCGCATTTATTTATATATTTGCGAGCGGTAGGGGAGCATTCCCATCTGCTGTGAAGGTGAACTGTGAAGTTTGCTGGAGCGTTGGGAAGGGAGAATGTTGGGATGAGTAACCGCAAGTGATGTGAAAACCATCACCGCCGTAAGTCCAAGGTTTCCTCCGCGATGACAATCATCGGAGGGTGAGGCGATCCTAAGTGTAAGGCGGCTTTCGGGCCGACGATCATGATGGCCAGCCGGTTAATATTCCGGCCCTTGGGCAGTGTTCGAAGGAGTGACGGAGCGCAGTACATCAGGCGCATTATTGGATTTGACGTGCATTGCGTAGGGATGGGACACAGGCAAATCCGTGTCCGGCCGCAAGGCGCATCCGAGCGTTGTGCGAATCGCCGCAAGGCGAAATCTGATGGAGCGCGCTTCCAAGAAAAGCTTCTAAGGTCAACACTGTTCAAATCGTACCGCAAAACCGACGCAGGTGGACTGGTATCAGTGTACCAAGGCGAACGGGTGATTATTGGCTAAGGAACTCGGCAAAAAAGCGGCCGTACCTTCGGTATAAGGCCTGCCCATCGCAAGATGGGCCGCAGCGAAAGACTCTCTGGCGACTGTTTATCAAAAACACAACTCCGTGCTAAGCCGAAAGGCGCTGTATACGGGGTGACGCTTGTCCGGTGCCGGAACGTTAACGGTTGAACTGGTGTGCCGCAAGGTGCACTGGGGAAGCCCGAAGCGCCGGTGAACGACGGCAGTAACTATAACTGTCTAAAAGTAGCGAAATACCTTGTGGGGTAAGTTCCCACGCGCATGAATAGCGGAACGACTGGAGAACTGTCTCAGCCAATAGCCCGGTGAAAATGCAATGTCGGTAAAGATGCCGACTACCCGCACCTAGACGGAAAGACCCCGGAAGCTTCACTGCAGCTTGGTATTGGTCTATGGGTTTTGATGCGTAGCGTAGTGGGGAGCCTTTGAAGCCCTGTTTTCGGACCGGGTGGAGGCGCCAATGAAACACCCATCTTTAAGATCTATAGCTCTAACCGGTAACACCCTACAAGGGTGGAACACGGATCAACCTGATGTGATGCTCCTGGTAATGGAGTGTTGTTAGGTTATCTGAATGTTTTACTTTTTTAGGGTGTTATCGAGACAGTGCCTGGTGGGCAGTTTAAGTGGGGCACTTTTCTCCCAAAGAGTAATGGAGAAGTTCATCAAGGTCAGCTAGTTCCGGATGGACATCGGAACGATAGCGTAAAGGCAAAAGCTGGCTTAACTGCAAGACGGATGTGTCGCGCAGATGCGAAAGCAGGACTTAGTGAACCGACGCTTGTTCGTAGGAACGGCGAAGATCACCAGATAAAAGCTACTCCGGGGATAACAGGCTAGTACTGCCCGAGCGTTCACAGCGACGGCAGTGTTCGGCACCTTAACAAATCGGGGTGCTCCAGTAGAAATACTGTACCTGTTGCCTTAATAATCCGTATAAAATATTAAGGAATAAAACTGACTTATAACGGTGAATTCGTACTCATTTTGTGGTAGAGTTAGTATATAAATGAGACGATAATACCGTGGGAAGTCTAACTCAAAAACAGCGATCTATTATAATTGGGACATTGCTTGGAGATGGGTATCTCCGCAAAATGCCCGGTCGTAAGGACGCATTCTTAGAAGTGAATCATTCTATTAGCGCCAAGGATTATGTTGAATGGAAATATTCTCAATTGAAAAATATTTCTGTCGGTAAACCTAAAGAGCGCAAGGGGAATGGGAGAAGGATTGCATATCGGTTTTACACCTCTCAGCATCCTGAACTATCGGAGATATATAATCAGTTCTATAAAAATGGCAAAAAGATCGTGCCAGATGTAGAATTAGATTCCATTATTCTCGCGATTTGGTTTATGGATGATGGCAGTAAGTGTAGAGCTCACGATGTATATCTAAATACCCAACAATTTTCTGAAGCAGATCAGCGAAAGCTGTTAAATATGCTCCAGAAAGTGGGACTCCAAGTGTCACTTAATCGAGATAAAACCTATTATCGATTGCGATTCTTAAAAGAGAGTGTGCAAAAATTCAACAAAATTATTGCACAACACATCATTCCTTCTATGAGATATAAATTGAGTTATGACCCCGTAGAGACTCGACCTTAAATGGTCGGAGTTATCCGAAAATGGGATAGCTAACACGTCAGCTCCCCCTGTTAATGGACAGGAAGGATGAAGATATAGTCCACACTATTAGTAATAGTAGAGTAATGCGATGTCGGCTCGGCGTATCCTGGGACTGAAGAAGGCCCCAAGGGTTTGGCTGTTCGCCAATTAAAACGCTACGCGAGCTGGGTTCAAACCGTCAACAAATTGAACACGAGGAAGTATCACACGGCGGCTTTCTAGAGCAATCTAGATCGAATAAATCGACTCATATCGAAGAAGTCCTAATTTTGCTGTTGCAAGAATCCGGCCTATGGCCGAGATCAATCACGACCTGTATTGGTAGGATAATTTCGAGGGAAGTCCCACTTCGGCGGGACCCCGTAGAGACTTGATCAAAGAAATGATCAGACTTGGCATTTTACTGTCAGGTAACACGTCGATCTCCACATTTGTGGATGGTGGCATAGTCCATACTGCTGGTAACAGCAGAAGTTAGTAATTAGCGTGAGACAGGTTGGTCCATATCTGGTGCGGGCGTTGAAGTTTGAGGAGGGTTGTCCCTAGTACGAGAGGACCGGGATGAACGAACCTCTGGTCTACGAGCTGTCCTGCCAAGGGCACTGCTCGGTAGCTATGTTCGGTTCTGATAAGCGCTGAAAGCATATAAGCGCGAAGCAGGCTCCAAGATGAGACTTCATAGACTCCTTGTAGATTACGAGGTTGATAGGGCTCAGGTGTACGCATCGCGAGGTGCTTAGCCGAGAGCTACTAAAAGTCAAAACTGTGAATAATCGCTTGATCAGTGATTTCTTACTACAGTGATTTGTGCAACCACTAACTAAAAATTTGGTAATACTCTGTGAGGAGAGTGCTATGAATAAAAGCGTTCAAGAAGAATGCAGGGATCTGGAAATCTCCTTGAAATTGCAAGTTGCGACTTTGCCGGAGATTCCTGTTCTCTATGCCATCGACTCAGTACTCAAGGGCATTTTGATGAGGAAAATCGGGGAATTGGAGAAAACACTGAAGGGGCTAAAAGATGGTCTCAGGCGAGCGTAATAACGCTCGCCTCCTTACAGAGTATTATCAAACAAAGAAAGCATTGGCTTGGTGGCTATGCTGAAGGTGTCCCACCCGATCCCATCCCGAACTCGGAAGTGAAATCCTTCAAGGCCCATGATAGTCGGACTCATCCGGCGAAAGTAGGTAGCCGCCAGACCAATGCTTTTTTGGTTGCAAAAAATCATATTATTGATAACCTTTTGTTAGTGGAGGTGATGATGGCAATCGATATGCAGCCGCCGCAGAGTTTGGAGCTGAAGCAGGTCCTTCATTTGCATTCGAGTATCAAGCACGCGAAGGTGATGCTCGAGACAAAGGAGGAAGATCGGAGGCAGTATCAGCGACTTTTGAAAGAAGCTGACAACCCGACCAGTCGGCGAATCATCAAAGATTCGCTCGTCCTGAATGGTCTTGTGATCAAGAAGTATCAGATTCAAGTCACTCAGGCGCAAAAGGACCTGAAAAATCTTCCGGCACTCTGCGGTCTCTGCGAGGGTCTGCAGATGGTCGACATCAGTGTTTCCGGACAGATGGCCCAGGTATGCTCAGCTTGTCGTGGGGATGGACTCACGAGTGGCCCACGACAGCGGGCGTATCAGCGTGAACAAAACAGGCTTCTGAGAAAGCATATGCCGGAGATCTCCAGAATTCTTGAAACGCGTCTGGCGGCCGGCTGCCGCAACATGTCAGGGCAGCACCAGATCAGTACCAAGAAGTGTCGGCCAGCGGGCAAGCGCATGAACTCGCGCTCTCGCATCGCCGTTCGTTAAGGGGCCTACCAAGGCCCCTCTTCTTTTGTTAAGATGACCACATGGCAATTTACTGGCCGCGGATTGGAAAACGATTCTTAGTAGCGCTCTTTTATCTTTTGATTCTCGGATCGGCCGGATACGGACTCTTCGCATACCAAACACGTCCGCTGTGCACCGACAAGATTCAGAACGGCACTGAAGAAGGCGTCGATTGCGGTATCCAAGCCTGTGGCATTTCATGTGTGCCCAGCCTAGAACCGTTGATGGTACAAGACGTGAATGGCAGAAAGACTCCAGCTGGGGATTATGACATAGCAGCGCTAGTGACGAATCCTAATTCTGAATATGGCTCAGGAAAGGTAGACTATGAATGGTATGTATATGATGGTCAATATCCACCTCAAAATCAGGAGGTAATTCCTGGCAGAGCCGGAACATTTTATATTCTTCCCGGACAAACTAAATACGTAGTTCTCACCTCTCTTCGGATAAACGATCCAGCTGATCCTCAATATTTAGTCGCTGTGGGGCTACGAATTGTCAGTGTAGAGTGGCAAAAGATTTTGGGGGATCCAAGCGAATTTTTTAAAGTCAGTCGAGAGGCATTCAGTTCGCAAGAGAACAGTGCCACATACGAAGCGGTCATTCTCAATCAATCTGATTTTGATTTTGATACCGTTGATGTTGCAGTAGTTGTGCCGATGCCGGGCGGGGGGATTGCCGGAACTAATATAACCAACATTGAAACATTTGCTTCCAAAACCGAACGGTCGGTTAAAATGACGTGGCCGTTCTCGGTACCTACGATTTTTCAGCCGATCGTGGAAGTTGGTACAAATGTATTCGACAATGATAACTTTCTAAAACGCAATGGAACTCAAGAGAGGTTTCAGCAATACTACTAAGCAGATTTTCTGGGGAATCGATGTCCCTTTATTCGCCGCGACTGCGGCGTTATGCGTCTTTGGGATCTTCAACATCTACGGCATCGGCGGCAATAGTTTTTTCTTTAATAAACAATTAATCTCGGTGGCGATCGGCCTGGCGGCGATGATTATATTTTCGTTTTTTAATTACCGCTATCTGAAGAATTATTCGCTGGTCGTGTTCGTGTTCTATATCGCCGGCCTCCTGTTTCTGATGAGTCCGTTTCTATTTCCGGCCACCCGCGGCGTACAATCATGGATTTCAATCGGAGCGCTTTCTTTCGAGCCGGCCGAGCTGATGAAGCTGGTCCTGATCGTGTTGATGGCTAAATACTTCTCCCAGCGCCACGCGCACATCAACGATTATCGGCATGTCGTGGTGTCGGGATTGTATTGCCTCGTGCCGGCAGTGATCACATTGGCCCAGCCTGACCTCGGTTCGGCGATGATCATTGTTATTATTTGGTTAGGTATGATTCTGGCCGCGGGAATCAACAAACGCCATCTGTTTATCTTATTCATCCTGGGATTGATCGTCGCTACTGCCGGCTGGCTTTTCGTGCTTAAGCCTTATCAGAAAGTTCGCATCGAGTCTTTTTTGAATCCGGATAAAGATCCGCAGGGGAGCGGCTACAATCTGATCCAGTCCAAAATCGCGATCGGCGCAGGCGGTTTATTCGGGCACGGCTGGGGCGAAGGCCCACAATCCTCCAACGGATTTTTGCCGGAGCCGTACAATGACTTTATCTTCGCGTCTGTCGCGGATCAATTCGGGTTAGTCGGTACGGGAGCAGTTCTTGCGGCAGTACTGTTTATCATCGCCCGTATTTTTGCCATCGGCCGTCGAGCGACTTCTAACTTCGGAAAATTATTCGCGTTGGGCATGGCGATTCTAATCTCGGCGCATGTCATCATTGCGGCCGGCGTGAATGTCGGCCTCATGCCCGTCACGGGTTTGCCGTTTCCCTTTATCAGCTATGGCGGCAGTAACATGCTGGCGATCATGATCGGCCTCGGTATTCTGCAAAGCATCAAACGGTATGGATAATCAAGATGATCTGATCATTTTTTTCTCAAGCCCGCGAGAAGTGGAGCTTCAGTTAATTCGAGACAAAGCGACTATTGACACGATTTCGGTATGGCCTGCGGATTCTAGCCTTGTGGACAAGGAGGGCATTGACTTTCATTTCGATACCATGTTGGTAAGTGCTGTTGACAAGATTTTAAAAAGGAATACAATAGAAAAGTTGCCCTTAAAAGAGGTCCAAGTGGCCGGAGAGGCCGATCCGACGAGCGTTTTCCTCCAGGTGGCGCTTGCAGTGGCAGCAGCCTTAAAAACAAGGAAATAGGCCAAGATTTGAAAGCTCTTGCATGTTCCGGACAGGAGGGTCCGAAGTATAGAAGAGCTAACAACAGCCCCCACTTGTCCTGTAAGTCTTTCCGACAATAGCATAGAGCGTCATTTTTAGAACGCGAACGGAACCTTCGTGTTCTTTATTGTCGTCTGAAAGGACAATTCATAGAATTTTAATAGAAAATACCACCTGCCATGGCCCGGAAAACATTTTCAAAATTCGACATCGACCAATTCGAGGCGCCGAACCTGGTTCAGGTGCAGCTTGATTCGTATAAATGGTTCTGGGACCATGGCTTCAAGGAACTTTTAGGTGAAGTCTCTCCGGTTGATGACTGGACCGGCAAAGAACTCGAACTTCGCTTCCTGGATTACAAACTCGATGAGCCCAAGTACAACGAGCGGACCGCGATCGAGAAGAATATTTCCTTTGAGGCGCCACTCAAGGTAAAAATCGGCCTTAAGAACAAGAAAACCGGCCTTGAGCGCGAGCAGGAACTCTTCCTGGCGGATTTTCCGCTCATGAACTCCTCGGGGCACCTTCATTATTAATGGTGTCGAGCGCGTCGTTATCTCCCAGCTCATCCGCTCGCCTGGCGCATTTTTCTCACTTTCCCGTTCAAGCCGCTACAAGCGGTTTTTCGGCGCCAAATTAATCCCATCCAGGGGCGCTTGGCTCGAATTTGAAACCGAATATAACGGCGTCATTTCCGTCCGCATTGATCGCAAGCGCAAAGTGGCTGCCACCGCTCTTTTGCGGGCGCTGGGCCTCTCCAAAGACGAGGAGATCAAAAAAACTTTTGCCGATGTCGATACCGATCCCAATACCAAATATATTCTGGCCACGATCCTGCAGGATCCGTCATCGAACGAAGACGAAGGTTTCATCGAGCTCTACAAGCGCGTCCGCCCGGGCGACCCGGCCACGGCC
>Ga0209542_10007319_pt1 | contig 21073 bp, 20 predicted proteins | sample RifCSPhighO2_01_FD_184028 | JGI IMG/M metagenome (GOLD analysis project Ga0209542, IMG submission 184028) | Soil microbial communities from Rifle, Colorado - Rifle CSP2_plank highO2_0.1 (SPAdes) (version 2) | ecosystem: Environmental > Terrestrial > Deep subsurface > Rock core/Sediment ... | reverse complement strand
TTACGGGTCAGCCAGTCTGCGGATTTATCCATAAATGAAGATTTAATAACTTCCCGATAAGGCAAATAGGGAAGAAGAGCGGATTTGATGTGTTCGCGGTCTGCGTTACCTAAGGTAAGAGTTAGTTCTCCTGGGATAAATGAATGTGTTCTAACATGTATGACATCTATGCCTTCCCTTTTTTTGAAATAAAAATCATATAATTCCTGCCAAAGAAAAAAATGATCCTCAACAGTTATTCCTTCACTGCTTATCCTGTATTTAAAATTAGAGGGCGCAACAGTAACAAGTGTAAAAGCAACAAAAACAAAAGATAAAGCAACAAGCATCAGCATATATTGAGAGAAGAGAAATAGGATAATTTCAACAAGAACCATAATTAAAAGACTGGTTAGATAATATTGCCGGCCTCTTTTTCTGAAAGGTCTTCCTGGAGCGCTCCATTCCAAGATTGTCCGAACCTCATTTGGATGAGTAATTTCTTTATGTGTCGTATCTTCAGGCTTAGGCAAGTCCAATGGCTCACGAGGTAAATCTAATGGTTCTTTCGGTAAATTTTTTTCTCCGCCAGATAGCGGATTCGGATTTTGAGCAGTCATACTTTTATCTTAGCATAATTCTAGAGGTTTTATTTCTAGAATTTGCGGAGGGTGTGGGGGTCGAACCCACTGGACCCTTTAAGGGGTCACGGTTTAGCAAACCGTTCTCGTAACCGTCTGAGTCACCCTCCTATTTTAGAAGTCGTGGGTTACTGGTTCCAACTTTTTCCAGATATTCCTTGACTTTCGTGTTATTATACAACCAAACCTGCTTATTTGCTACATTATTTATCACTTTTGGGTTAAGACCCAGTTCCTCCAATGCTGCTTTGATAAATATCAATAATGGAATTGATTTATTAGAAAAACAAATCTTTTTATAGAAATAATCTTTGCCATTTACTTTATATCTATGGAGAAAAACTCCTCCATCTGTGTCCATTAATCCCCTAACGCAGGCAATTTTATAAAGAGGATGACTTTTAATCCAATTAGGCACATCGACTTGCTGTCTTACCTTATTTCCGATCTTTAGTCCAATACTAAGCAAATACCTTATGATAAAACGGCTATTGTAATATAAGACTAATGCCTTACTGTCTTTGCGTTTATATGACTTTGGTTCCTCTCCAAATAAGTTTTTTTCAAGTTGAGAAACAAAATATACATATTCACTGTCTGCTATAGAATTAAGTGTAATATTAAATTGTCCCGGAGTTATGCATCCATCTCCAAGCATAATGCCCACATATTCTGCCAGTTTTTCGCTAAATCCAATCGGCAGGCTGTATTTTTTGACATAAGGAGTAAATCCGCTTCTTCTTAAGTTTGCAATTGCTTTTATTCCTCCTTTTCTTCTTCCTTCTAGCGTTGCTGGGCTGCCATGTTTTTTAAAAAGAGCCAATCCTCCAGTTCTACTTGCATTTTCCTTTGCTTGTTGCCATCTTAGAATCATTATTTTTTTATCTTCAGGCAAACGAACACCAAATAGCGTTTCAAATTTTTCTGCTGAAAAAACAGTCATAGTAAGTTTTTCTTTTTTCCAGTCACGAAAGCTGCGTGGATGTACATTTGCAATTCTTGACAATGCTTTTGTCGAAAGTCTACTTCTGCTGGAAACTTCGTTTAGAAATTTATTTTGCTGTCCAGAAATAAATTTTAATCTTATATTATCCATGGCGCTTTGCGTACTCTCCTTTATATAGCTTAATGCATTATTGAATTTTTAGCAAACATTTATAGTTGATTGTTAATGAAGCTATTTATTTGCTATAATTAAAACGGTTGGAGAGGTGCTGGAGTGGTCGATCAGGTTAGTCTTGAAAACTAATAAGGCGGCAACGTCTTCGCGAGTTCGAATCTCGCCCTCTCCGCCAGATACCATGCGGTATCTGGCTGGTAGGCGCAGAATTGTGCCTACCGCCTCTTTTTTGCTAAACTAAAATTGTGGGCTTTCTGGATTTCCTGTTCCCAAAGCATTGCGTGAATTGCCGCAAAGTTGGGGAGTATATTTGCGCTGATTGTTTTTCTTTTATATCCTTTGATCTCTCCATGATTTGTTTGGCTTGCAATAGAGGCTCAATTGATGGATTAACGCATCCGGGATGCCAAGGAAAATATGCAATTGACGGCGCATTTTCCGCAATTGCGTATAAAGGAATTGTTAGGAAACTGATTTATAATTTTAAGTACAAGCCTTATCTTGCAGATTTAAAAAAATCTCTAGTTGAGCTTTTTTATGAGTCAATTATTCAGCAGGAAATTTTCCAAAAAATATATGCATCTTCGCCAATTCTTGTACCGATTCCCCTTCATAGGAAACGGTTAAATAAAAGAGGATATAATCATGCAAAGCTTTTGGCAGAAGGGCTGTCTAGGAAACTTAATCTTAGGTTTATAGATGTTTTGAGAAGATCAAAAGATACGAAATCACAGTTTGGTTTAAAATTAAAAGACAGAAGAGACAACATAAAGAATGCATTTTCAATTCTCCCCAATGTCCCAATAACCCAATTACCCAATATCCTTTTGGTCGACGATATCCTAACAACAGGTTCAACTCTTCTTGAAGCAGCAAGAATACTTAAGAAAAATGGCGCAAGTAGAGTGTGGGGATTAACTTTGGCAAGAGATTAATTTTTTTTCTTAAAATAATTTACAGTTTCAGCAATACGGTCAGTTACGATATCTGTAATTCCCGCTTGAGCAAAAAGTTCAAGACCTGAATCACTATTTATAACCCCGGCTTTTACATTGAATCCATGGTTTTCCAAAAAAACCTTTAATCTAACTAATCTATTTGGAGAAATAAGAGCTCGGAAAAGCCTTTGGCTTCCCGGAAGTCCGTCAAGCCATCCCAAAAATACACAATAGCTTTTTTTAGGCTTGCTCATGTAGCGATAGGCAGGAGGCAAATGCAGAAATTGGCCGACTTGAAGTTTGGGGTGCTTGGATTGCGCTTTTAGAGCATTTCTTACAAGAAAAGACCATCCTGCTATATTTACCTGATCCCACAAATTGTTCTCTTTAATTTTGCGGGTTATAGACTCTATGAGAATGGAGGAAGATGTTTTAACATCCAAAAAAAATTCCGCTTGTTTTTGTTTGATATAATCAAAAAGATCGTCCAAAACCAAAAGCTCATGTCCTAAATGCCTGCAAATATCCTGAAGCTCGTTAATGGAACATTGAGAGATTTTAATTTTCTTATCATTAATTTTTATATGAGCGCTGTGATAAATTATAGCCTTTTCATCACCTGTTAATCTGATATCGCATTCTATTCCTTTTGCGCCTACCAATATCGCCTTATCAAAAGCAGATATTGTGTTCTCCAAAGCAAATTTTCCATATCCCCTATGTGCGATAATCATATCTGCTAAATTTTAAATTTAGTTTTGTATCTTTTAATAATAAAGTAAATTGAGCCGATAATCAACACTGTTAAAACAGCAATGAATAAATTTTTACCAAAGATTCTTTTATATATTTCTTCACCAAAATAGAAAGTTGCGGCTGTTGGAAGAGAGGCAATAAATGTGGCTAAAGCAAACTTAATATAGCTTATTTTAGTAAGCCCTATGACATAGCTTGAAATGTCTACGACAGGTACGGTAAACAGCCTGAAGGCAACTAGAGCTGCGAATTGCCCTTTTCCCGATACTTGCTTACCTGATTTACGGATTTTATCTAGCGATGCGAATCTGCCGACCAGAGGTTCTCTATAAATTCTGGCAAGAAAAAACGCAATGGATGCTCCAAGAAATATTCCGATCGTATTGCTTAAAAAAGCTATAAACCAGCCGAATATGGGAATTGCAGAAAAAATAATCATGCCTCCGGGAATAGTTGGAACAACATTGCTTAATGCTCTTATAAATACAAGAAGTATTGCTCCGATAATTAAATGTTCTGATGTAAACTCCAGAGTTGAGCTTAATTTGTAAGGATTGAAGAAAATAAGAACGAGCAGTAAAGCAATTAAAGCTAAAATACCAACAGAACTTATCGCTATTTTTTTCTTCCGCATCTTCTCATTTTACCACAAAAAACCCCGCCTTTCAGCGGGGTAGTGTGGAGATGTCGAGCAGTGAGCTCGAGTCCAAGAAATTACATTAAAAACTTCTACAAGCTTAGTTGATTATTTTAAGTTACGCTATTTTTTTCTAATCAACAAGAATTAATAGCGTCAAGGTTGATAAATACAATAAGGATAGAAACCAACTTTCCCTACCATCTCTCAACTGTATTTATGCTTATAAAATCCCATTGAGAAAAGACTTTACAAACAAGACTTAAGCTTAAGCAGAATATGCAAAAGCTGGTTGTCTAGAAGACATTCCGAGCATCGAAAGAATTGCTTCTTTTTCCGCTAAGAGCGCCTCTCTGCTTGTTCTAAAAGCATTTATAACTTGATCCAATTTTACGACTTTTGATCATTGTCGGCTTGCTGTTTTTTAAAGTGCATTCTTGTCGATGCAATGCATCCCCAAGAACATGAATTATATATGTTCTTGTTCTCAAAGTCAATAGCTAATCTAGCTTCAAATCAGCTTTGTTTTTTTTCATTTTGTCTTATTTTTGTCAGGGCAATGTCAAGCGGATACAATTTTATTGTAGTAAATTTAAAAAATGGAAAGAAGACCAAGTTTTGGATCAAGAGCAATGAGTTTATTTAGAAGAGGAGAGCCATTAACAATTTCGAAACCGCAAGTTTTGTGTGAAAGTTTGCCCCAAGAAAGAAATAAGCCTCGAGAGCCAGTTTTTCCTGTGCCAAGCATGCAAACGCTTCTTGTAGATCTTCAGCAACAAAATCCGGAAGCAACAATATAGCTTTCTAGAATTACCTTAAATCTTCCATTTCCTGCTCCACTTCGCGCTCAAGGTCTTTTTTCTTGATAGATTCCTTTTTGTCGTATTGTTTTTTGCCTTTTCCCAAAGCAATCCCAAGTTTTATAAAACTTTTGGTGGTATACATAGACACTGGGACAAGTGTCAGATTTTGACCTTCGGTTTTGGATTTTAGAGCAATAATCTCACTTTTGTGGAGTAAAAGTTTGCGGGTACGCTGTTCATCGTAATTTTCCGGTCTTGAATATTTGTATGGGAAAATTTTGGCATTTATCAAATACGCTTCGTTTCCCATTATTCTGACATGAGATCCTGTTAAATCCGCATGTCCCATTCTGACAGCCTTAACTTCGGCTCCATAAAGATTTATTCCTGCCTCAAACCTTTCCATGATTGAGTAATCAAAAAACGCCCTTCGATTTGTAATTTTCATGCTCTTATAATACTTCATTTTAGTTCGATTTACCATTAATCAATTACGCAATTAACGAGTTAACGGATTAACGAATTAGAGGAATAATCCGTTAATTTTTTAATTCATAAACTGAATAGTCGGCAGATTGACAGAGAAAGGGCTCAAATTTTGCCAAAATCGACTTATTTCCCAATAATTATCAGGGTGTCAGTGGGAGAATCTTGGGGGAGGTCGGAGGAGGCGGAAGTAATAGCGTAATCTCTTGAGAGGTCTTTTCTGAGAAGGTTCAGGAAATTATTCTTTTCTTTTTTTACCTTAATCGTAATTCCATCATAATTAAAATTATCCGCATTTCCGGTTGAAGCGACATTGTATCCTAAATCTTTAAGTATAGCTGCTGCTTTTCCCGCAGTTCCTTCAATACCGCTTCCATTCACAACGGAAATTGATAATTTACTCCTATCAAGTCCGGATTTATCTATGGGAGACACTTGGATAAGTCCTGAATCAATTTTTCTTAACAAATCTTGAGTTTGAATATTCTCTTTGGATTTTGCAGAGAATTTGTTCCTATTATCATTTAAAATTTTCTGCGCGGACAAAAATGCATCTCGGGATAAATTTTTATTCAAATCCAAAAGGCTTTGTCCTTCATCGTATTTTTTCAAAGCAGAGGAATAAATTTCCGTAAAAAGAGCCTGAATTTTAGCATTATTTTGTTTTTGAATAGTAGCAATAATGCTGAATATCAAAACTCCGATAATCACAACAATGGCAATTAATAATGGTTTTTTATTAGACATGATTCTGATGTTGGGTTTCCTTAATTTCGATTTTATAAAAGATAAATACTTAATAAAAGGGGAAATGGGCTTTTCCTTTATTGCTTCTTCTCTTTCTCCCGCCCGCAACGCCTCGTTAAGGTCGACTTGCGTGGCGGGCAGGTCTTCAGCTTGCGGATTACCATATTTGATAATAATTGCGGAAATTCTGCCATCTTCTGCTTTGTGTATTTTTGGAGCAAGAGATTCTGTAATTTCCGAAGGCAAAGAGTCATTAAGAGCAGAATTAAGCTCATCATTGGAAACTACTTCCGAAAATGCTTTGGTAGATATAATTATTAGGTCATTCTTTTTAAGAAGTCCGGAAGAAGCAGTCATGTTCCTAGAGCCTTCCGAGTCTAGAATCATGCCAAAATTCCCGTTTCTTTTTATGAAAACTTTTCCAAACCCTTGCGAAAATAAATATAGAACATTGTTAATAAAAGCGCCAATGGCGAAAGAAAGATTAATGTCCTTTGTCTGACTTTGAAATGTATTAAAAACAGCTTTTTGAACTGTTTTCAAATCTTTCTTTTCTATAGTGAAAAATTCCTGCTCCAAATGTTCCAGCAAATCTTTTCCCAGCATGTTAAGCGATTTAAGCGATTCTGATTCCTGCGGAGTTCCTTGGGTTTTTTCCAGGGATAAAACAGCGAAAAGCTTTCCCGCATTATATGCTTGGGACCATGAATTAAGAGTGGGCGTTGCGACTATTTTCGAGAAAGATATATTGCTATCCATTGAGTTAAAGTATAACAATTGCAATTACAAAAAGCGAAACTGCAAGGACAACATGGGCAATTGAGATTATTCTCAATATTGTTTTAGAATCGGAAATAGAAAAAATTTCACTCATAACTCTTACTTGGGTAAAGACAATAAATGTAAAAATTACATAAAACACAATAGCTATAAGAGTAATTATCTTAATCCATATAGCCGGATGCAAAAAATTTAAAGAAATAAAATCCATTATTTTGTTTTGCCAATAAGGTTCCCAATTATATGAGTTGCTTCTCTGGGTTTTGAAATAGATAATGCTTCGAAATTTCTCTCGTTTCCCGCAGTTTGGACAAAAAGATTCCCATAATTAAAAAGAGTTGGGATAAAACCTGATTGGGTGTAATTAACATCCTCGATATGATTTAGATTGGTAGATGCAATATTATGCATTACAATATCGGAATAATCTACATCTACAATCCTTTCTGTTGTAACAAGGAAGATGTTGTAAAACCAGTGCAGGAAATTAATAAACACATAGGAAAACACAATAAGGCAATAAAAGAAAATATAAACCCCTGTGAAGCGGATTGTTTGGGAAGATGCAGAAAAATTTATCCCAAGCTTTGGCAGGAAAATTAGAGCAATTATGGGAAGCGTTATCAAAATTAAACTTAAAACAAGCCATGAGACATTTGTTATGAGGTGAGCCCGAAGGAATAAAATAATCAACTCATTGTGTTTTTGGGTTTGAAAAGAAACTCCTTTGGGATTTTTACAAAAGACAGACAATGCCCTTGCGCTTTCAGAATAACTTAAAACAGGCGAACGATCTTCTCCTCTGTTTTTCGGAGCTATAAAAATATCAGTCATCTTCTTTCAACATTATACAACGGACCGACAATTTGTATATTAGCAGGCGCACGTAAATTGAAATAAGTCTTAAAATCAGCCCCTCCGAAGTTTATTGATCCGCTATCGCCATTAATATTAACAGAAGTGGTTTGTCCTATTCCAAAATCAACATTTACGGAAATAGATGAAATATTACTAAAAGGAGAACCTCCTCTGTTTAATAATTCTTGTTTTACTCGTCCCGCATCCCAAGTATCTGTTCCTGCAGGATTCGATTTGTCGGTCTGATAAAGATGCTCTTTTGTTCCGGAGTCTTTTTGTGCCAACATTAATACATTTACTATATCTGCTATCTCTTCAGATTTCAACCATGCGGTTTTTCCATAAGCACTTCTTGAGCCCCAGTCGCAATAAAACCATGGAGAGCTTTTATCATAAGCATTGCTTTGAAGGTCGGAAAAATTATTTATAGATCCGGTTGAATCAACTGCTCTTTTTGTGTGAGAAGTAGGAGACCAGCCGATATCTTCTGAAGTATAGACATATCCGCCATGAGTTGATGAGAACCATGCTTTGATGGGCTGTCCGCCAGAAGTCAATACTATTCCTTGAGTATCTTGCACTGCCTGTTTCCATGAATCGGAGTTTTCTTCTTGCTTAACAACCTGACATTTTTGGCTTGGGCAGATAGATCCGGAACCATTATTTGTGTAAGCTATTGCATATGATCGTGCGGCAATAGCTTGTGCTTTTAGGGTTTCCGATGGCCAATTGGTCGGAACTTCATAAACATGTTTTAGATATTCTTCAATGCTCCAATTATTATCAAAAGATTGTCCATATTCATTCGTTCCCGTAACATGAATATTTATGCCGGTATTGTATCCAGTTGCGTAGTCTGCATTATAATAAAACTTAAGAATCTGCTCTGCGGATTGTCCTTCTTCCGCTCTTCCCTTTGCTCCGTATTGATTAAGCCCAACGCGATTTGGAACACCATAGGTGAAAAGTCCAAATCCCCCGCCAAATCCAGGATCTTTTCCGTTAGTTAAATCAGAGGAGCATCCTCCGCCTAAGCCTGCATATGCACTAAGGGGAATATTAAGTCCTGCTAATCTTTGACCTAATATCTCTTGTTGTTTTGCGGATAAAGCTGCGATTTGGCCTGAAAGATTTCCCTGATAAGCTCTCGCTCCCGCAACGACTTTGTCTAATTTTGCCGATTCATCATCTAGATCTTTTTTTATTGCTGCAAGCTTTGTCTGTTCATTTTCAAGATTTTTCTTTTTCGTTTCCAAGTCCTGAATAGAGATAGCGATATTTGTAATAATTACTTTATCTTGGTCTCTTACAGCTTTTTGATAAGCTAAAGTTCTGGTAATCTCTTGAGCGGATTGAGCGGAGAGAAGAATAACGAGCGGAGAATTATAATAGCTTTTTATGTAAAAGTTCCGGATGGCTGCATTTAGAATTTCCTGCTGCTTTTCCAAATTTTTATATCCCTCATTAATGCTTTCTTCCTTAACAAAAATATCATTTTCTATGGTTTTTACTCTTTCTTTAATCCCGTTAATCTGCGTCTGCATACTATTTAATTGAGATTCTAGCGGTTTTGTTGCTTTAACAGACAAGTCATAAGCTTTTTGAATATCCGAGAGACACCTTGCGATTGCTTCCAAATTAAGAGAAGATGGATTGGAGCAATCATTGTTTTGCGCTTTTGCGGGAAACACAATAAGCAAGGTTAAAAAAATACTAACGAATAATAAGCTAGAAAAAATTTTCATGGCAGCTATCTTATTATATCACTCCTTGCATTGAGAGCGTGGGTTTGATATAATATAAGGTATGGAAGACAGTTCGTTTCAAGCGCCTGCCAGTCAGTTTAATTATTCTCCATCTGCTCCAAGAAAATCAAAAAAAATTTTGAAGATAATTATTTTTGCAATAATCCTCGTCGTTCTTACTTGGGGAGTTCAAAAGCTTTTCTCAGGAGGCAATAAAGAAGCAAAACCTGCAGTTATCTCTCCAGCTCCGACCGAATATCAATTTCCAACAGATACGCCTACGCCCATTCCGACCGAAGGGGCAGAAAAGCCAACTGTTACTCCGACTGCTAAAAAAGTTAATCCTGTTGATTCGGCCACAGGATTGGATAGAAGCGCTATCTCAATTGAGGTTCAAAATGGCAGCGGAGTGACTGGCGCAGCAAGCAAAGGGTCAGATATTCTTAAAAGTTTTGGCTACAAAGTTTCTTCAATCGGAAATGCCGATAACGAGAACTATGAAAATGTAACTATTCAGGTGAAAAGCACAAAAACCAACTTTCTTGCGCTTATTAAAAAAGATTTAGGATTTTCCTATACAATCGGAAGCGCATCAGCTGATCTTGACTCTTCCTCAACTGCAGACGCACTTGTTATAATAGGAAAGTAATGTACGAAATAATTCCCGGAATTTTGGAAAAAGAGTGGGGCGAAATTGAGAGAAAAATAGAAATTGTTAAGCCTTTTACAGAATCTATTCATGTAGATATTATTGACGGAAAATTTGCTCCGAATACTACTTTTCTAGACCCGGCTCCGTTTGCTAAATATAGTCAGGATATTTTTTTTGAACTACATATGATGGTTAAAGACCCAATTCAATACTTAAAACCTTTTGCTAGGGCTGGATTCAAAAGATTTTTAGGTCATATTGAAAAAATGCCGGATCAGGAAGAATTTGCAGCTCAAGCACAGTTGCTGGGCGAAGTAGGCTTGGCAATTGACGGTCCAACTGATTTATCTGTAATTAAAGTTCCGTATGAAGATTTAGATTGTATTTTGGTGATGACCATAAAAGCAGGACAATCTGGACAAATGTTTAATCCGAAATATTTGAAAAAAGTTGAGATGCTGAAACAAGTTCAACATGACATCGGAATAGAAGTTGATGGGGGAATAAATGATCAGACAATTATTAAAGCAAAAAATGCCGGCGCAAACCGCTTTGTGGCAACGAGCTTTATTTTTAATAATCAAAATCCACAAGAACAATACAATCTTCTACGAAGCAAAGTTGGCTAACTTTCATAAAATTTGTTAGTATATTTATGAAAGCTATGTCAAATTACGACGATTTTAAAAATAGGTTCAAATTATTAGCTAGTAAAAATAAGAATCTCATTATAAATACTTTGTCCAACATTTTTACCATGAGGTTAATTGGTAATAAAACTCATGGTGACTTAGCGGAGATTGGAATGGTTGAGTTCATCAACCAGTTTATGTATGACTATAAAAGCATTCATGTAGGAAAAGACTTATTCCGAGCAAAAGAACATGAAGAAGACATTGTAATCATAAATGAGATTACAAAAACAAAATTTCCAGTAAGCTTAAAGGCATACGGAGATGGGTCCCTTCAACTTTCAACAGATAGCCATCAAAAAATGTTTCCATTTCTTGAAAGACAAGGCAAAATTATTACGGATAAAAAGAAAATCGAAGAGATTTTCAAATCTAAAGAGTTTGCAGATTTTGGCACAATTAATATCATGCCACTTATTTACGATGAGAAAAAACAAAAATGCAACATAATGATTTTTGACCACAAAAAAGCGATTAATGATACTCATAGAGTTGTATGTGTTGCGAAAAATCAAAAATTTGACTTTGAATCAAAAAGTGTAGTATCCGGAAAAGGCAGGGCGCATCCAATTTTTATGTTTGTAGATGCGAATTGTAATTATATTTGTGAAGTTAGATATGGTGGCGCATCTGCAAATGCGTTGCAACGCGGTCTTTGGACGCACACAAAAAATGCTACTTCTTATTTCGATTCACTCACGAATGGTTGGATAGATTATTCTCACAATCTAACTCTTGTAAAGCTATTCAGTCTTGCATTAAATAGTTCCGAGCAAGGGCACAAAGTAGCGAATGAAATATTGCAAAAAGACATCGATAGATTAAAAATTTTATGATTAATCAGCAATTAAATATATATGGCAAAACGATTTTAACAACACCTATAACAGAGGGGATAAAATACGCAGGGTCAAAGCTTAAAATTCTACCTTATATTGTCGAAATTTTAAGTGATTTAAAAGATGTTAAGAATGTGTTGGATGGTTTTAGTGGCTCTACTCGTGTTTCACAAGCATTTGCTCAACTAGGATACAATACTACATCAAGCGACATTTCGATGTGGTCTGAAGTGTTTGCAACTTGTTATTTACAATCTAATAAATCAAACGAATTTTATCAAAAAATAATTGATCACTTAAATGGGTTGAAGGGATACGATGGATGGTACACGAAACATTACGGAGCAGAACTATCGGGAACAAAGCGACCATTTCAAGCAAAAAATACTCGCAAATTAGATGCGATACGAGATGAGATTGAAAATTTAAATTTGGAATGGGAGGATAAGTGCGTGATTCTTACTAGCTTAATTTATGCACTAGATTCTGTTGATAGTACGCTTGGACATTATGTATCCTATTTATTGGAATGGTCGCCTCGTTCATACAATAACATGGTTTTAAAAATACCCACTAGATTTAAAAATAGTGGCAGACATGAGGTCATACGAGGTGATATTTTTGAAACAATATCAGATAAAAAATTTGATCTTACTTATTTTGACCCCCCGTACGGTTCGAATAACGAAAAAATGCCGCCAAGCAGAGTGCGTTATGCTTCTTATTATCACATCTGGACAACAGTTATTAAGCATGACAAGCCAGTAGTTTTTGGAAAAGTTAATCGTAGGGAGGATAGTAGAGATCAGGTGTCCGCTTCTGTGTTTGAAGAGTTTAGAAAAGATAAAAATGGTTCTTTTATTGCCATGCAGGCTCTGCGCAAATTGATACAAGAAACAAAATCTCGATATATCTTATTATCGTATAGCTCAGGAGGAAGAGCTACAAGACAAGAATTAAACGACATAATCAGTGAATCAGGGAAATTGCTAAAAGCAGTTGAAATTGATTACAAAAAGAATGTAATGGCAAACATGCGGTGGACAAATGAATGGATTAATGGCGACGGGAAACATCAAGAATATTTATTTTTAATGGAAAAAAATGATCAGAATAACTCGTTGCCAAACTAATCGAAATTTAGAGCTCTGCCTGCCTTTTATAAATTTGACAAACCAGCTATATCTCTCTGAATGTACGCCTGAACTTATTAAAAGTTGAATTTGACATGACAAAATAGATAAGGAATATGCTTGGAATAGATTTAGTTTATCTGCCTGAATTTGAGAAAAAGTTAAAAACTTTCTCATTGGAAAGAATTTTTTTGCCACATGAGCTTTCTCAAAATAAATCTAAAGAAAGTTTGGTCGGGATTTTTGCAGCCAAGGAGGCATTTTTCAAAGCAATCGGCAAAAAAGAAGACTGGCTTTCTGTTTGGATTGAAAAAAATAAATATGGAAAGCCGGAGATTAAAACTTTACTTTTTGATAATAAAAAAATAGAGGTAAGTATTTCTCACGCCGGAGAGTATGTAATTGCGATTGTAATGATTAATGATTAATGATTAAGGATTAAGGATGAAAACTTTAATTGACTTGTTTAAAACATTTGAAAGAAGGAATGAAGATGTTTTTGTTTATCGCACAGGAATAAGAAGATTTACCTTCACATATTCGAATCTCTACGAATTTTCTTTGCGAATGGCTCAATATTTTTCAGAGAAAGGCATTAAAAAAGGAGACAAGGTTGCTATTTGGGCGCCGAATAGTCCGTCTTGGGCATTCTCATATTTTGGAATTCTTTTAATTGGCGCAATTGTTGTTCCGGTTGATTTTGTATCAGGAAAAAATCGCGCAGAAACAATTGTAAATCTTTCGGGAGCAAAGTTTATTATTCAAAGTATTTATAAATTCGAAAAGATTCTGTCATCTGGCGGATTAAAGACGGCGATGATGGAAGACTTAAGTTTTCTGCTAAAACCCTTGATTCCGATAAAAAAATTTATTCAGGCAAAGCCAATAGATGTTGCGGAAATTGTTTATACATCCGGCACAACAGGGGATCCAAAGGGAGTACTTTTAACTCATGGAAATATCATCAGCAATGTAATTGCCGCATGCGATCATGTTTCAATCCCGTATAAATTTAATTTCCTTTCCGTTTTGCCATTGTCTCATATGTTTGAGCAAACTGTGGGTTTTTTAGCGCCTTTGTATAGAGGAGACAAAATTGTTTATCTTCGGACAATTAAGCCATCAAGCATTATGGATGGATTGCGAGATGAGGGGATTTCTTCAATGACTGCAGTTCCCAGATTTTTGCTGTTACTCAAAAATACCATTGAAAGAGAACTTGATTCAAAAGGGTTAAAAACTTTCTTGAGGACACCTGTTCTAAAAAAAATTATTGCCCGATTAATACGAAAGAAGTTTGGGCATAATTTTCGAATGTTTATATCAGGCGGAGCAGGTTTACCGCGGGAATTATTTAATTTCTGGAAAAATTTAGGATTTAAAGTAGTTGAAGGATATGGGTTAACAGAATGTTCTCCGATTATTTCCGCAAATACATTCAATGAACAAACCGAAGGATCTGTTGGCAAGGTGCTCAAAGGTGTAAGGATTAAATTAGACAACAAAGAAATTTTGGTAAAAGGAGATAGTGTTTTTTCCGGATATTATCAAAATTCGCAAGCAACAGAAAAGGCATTTGGGAATGGCTGGTTCAAAACAGGAGATTTTGCAGAGATTGACGCAGATGGACGCATTTTCATAAAAGGCAGAAAAAAAGATGTGATTGTAAATGCGTCAGGAATTAATATCTATCCGGATGAAATCGAAAATGTTCTTAATAAAATAAAAGGTGTAAAAGATTCCTGTGTTTTGGGTTTGGACAAAGGTGAAGGAGATGAAGTTCACGCAGTCCTACTTTTAAAAAGTAAAGACATAAATACTTCCGAAATTATAAAATCTGCAAATGAAAATTTGGATTCCTTAGCGCAAATTGCTGGATTTTCTGTATGGGAAGAGTTGGATTTTCCGCGCACGACTACATTGAAAATTCAAAAATTTAAAGTAAAAGAAAAGTTGCTAAGCGAAGAAAAATCGGAAAAACAAGATTTAACAAGGGACATTCTCATTTCTCTTATTGCAAATGTGAGCAAAAGAGTTGAGGCGGAAATCAAGGAAAATTCTATTTTGGTTTCGGATTTAGGCATTAACTCTCTATCTCGGCTTGAGCTTGTCAATTACTTAGAGCAGGAATATAGAGTTGATTTGGAAGATACGATAATAAATCAGAATACAACTGTTTCGGATTTAAGAAAGCTTCTTGAAAAAAGAGAAAAGATTAAGAAACAAAGAGGACTTTGGCTATGGCTCAATAATAAATTGGGCATAGTAATGAGGGAATTTTTGGATTTTATTTTTCAAATTCCTCTTTCTCATTTGTTCTTTGATCTTGAGAGTAAAGGATTATCGAATCTAAAAAATCTAAAAGGTTCAGTTATTTTTATAGCAAACCACATGAGCTATCTTGATCAGCCTGCTATTATGTATGCAATGCCAAGAAAAATAAGATACAAGACTGCAAGTGCAACAAGGGAGGAATATTTTTTTAGCGATAACGGCACTCCTTTTGTAAGAAAACTTCTTTTTCCCTATGGCATGATTGCTTTTAATACGTTTTTACTCCCTCAGGAAAGCGGATTTAGGAAAAGCCTAGCTTTCATGGGGAGACTTATTGACAATAATACAAATATATTAATTTTTCCGGAAGGAACCAGAACCGAAAATGGAAAATTACAGGATTTTATGGCAGGTCTAGGGTTAATAGTCAAAGAACTTCAAGTGCCGGTTGTTCCTATTCGGATTTTTGGGATGGAAAAAATCTATCCCCGCGGTGCAAAATTTCCAAAAAAAGGAAAATGTACAGTGATTTTTGGCAAACCAATCGAATTCACAACCGAAACCCCTTCGGAAATTATAGAAATTTCCCGTAATGCTATCCTTAACTTGACAGCGAAATAGAAAAGGTGAGAAAGTAAAATGGGGTGCCCGCCTAAGCTTACCGTTAGCCTTCAGGTACTATTCGTACACGGCTCACGGAGCGCTTTAGTGGTGGGTCTAAGAAGTTCTAATTCCTCTCGCCAATTTTCGGCGAATCGGAAAGAACTTCTAAGAAAGCGAGGTGAGGAAAATGGCGGATGAAAAAATGATAGGCAAATGCTGCGGGCATGCAGGCAAAAAATATGTCCTCTTCGGAGTTTTAGCCATAGTTTATGGAGTAGTAAACTACATGACAGCAGTCATGGGTTGGCAGCCATACATGGCTTGGATTGCAGGCGGAGTAATCCTGCTTTTAGTTTCCTGGGCAAAAGGCTCAATGAAAGCCTAACCTTAAGGTAAGGACGAATGATAAATGATTAAGGATTAGGAGTTGGGGTTGGGGCGAAAGCGCAGTTAATAGAATTTTCCGTGCCTTTTATAAAATACTCTTTTCTTCCAAGACAGTTTTTCTGAATTACATTGGAAGGAATAATTATTCTGTTGGTGTTTGCATTTGCTGTATTTTGCAGAAGATTTGTCATAATTGTATTCCAGATAGGGGCTGCTCCGGTAATTCCCGAAGCTAAATTTTGACTCATTGGGCTATTGTCGTTATTTCCAACCCAAACAGCTACTACAAAATTCGGAGTATATCCGATTGTCCAGTTATCTCTTTTATTATCGCTTGTACCTGTTTTTACAGATACATAACGATTGGGAATGTTCAAGGGAGAATTTAAGCCAAATTCCATAGAGCGGGCTCTGTTGTCTGCCAGAATATTAGATATTATAAAGGTAATCCCAGGATCAATCACTTGTTTAGCTTCTTCCTCGCCCACCGAAGCCTTAGTGAAGGAGGGTTTTTCTTCCAAAACATTTCCCTTGGAGTCTGTGAGTTTAAGAATGGGATTAAGATCAATTCTTTTGCCCGAATTTGCCAATACTCCGTACAACACAGCCAAATCTGTCATTCTTACATCTGCTGATCCAAGGGTAATTGCCAGACCATAGTTTTTTGTATCATTCCAAGTTGTAATGCCCATTTTACGGCCCAAGTCAATCATATTTTGTATGCCGATTTTGGAAAGGACTTTTACAGCGGGAATATTTATGGAATTTGCCAATGCAATTCTTAAACTCATTTTTCCGCGAAATTTGCCGTCATAGTTTACAGGGGAATATGGAGGAGAGTTAAGGGATGAAAATGTTATGGGATTGTCATCAATAATCGTTGCAGCAGTAAAGCCCTTGGACAATGCCAAGGAATATGTGAGCGCTTTTATACTTGATCCGGGTTGTCTTAAGGCTGTTGTTACATTAAAATTTCCGGAATTTAAATCAGAATAGTCACGGCTTCCAACCATAGCCAAAATATCTCCATTTTTAGGATTTGTAACAACACTTGCTCCGTTTGTCAGATTAAGATAGGTATTTTTTTCCACCTCTTGCGTTACTATTGTTTGCGCCATTTCTTGGGTTTTTAGATCAAGACTGGTAGTTACCTGCAATCCGCCTTTCTCAACCATTCCGATGCCATATTTTTTTGTCAGTAAATCTTTTATGTACATAACAAAATGCGGAGCATAGATAGAAGTTTGAGGGCTTGAAAAAACGATCTCTTCTCCCACCGCTTCTTCTTTCTGCTGTGAAGTTATATATTTTAGCTCTTCCATTTTTACTAGAACTTCTTTTTGTCTTTTTTTCCATAAATCTTGATTTTCGCCAAAGGGAGAATAAGCAGTTGGGGATTTTGTCATGCCTGCTAAAAACGCGCTTTGCGCCAAGCTTAGCTTGGTTGTTTGTTTTCCAAAATAAACTTCGGATGCAGCTTCCACACCCCAGGCTGTTCCTCCATACGGCACTTGATTGAAATACATTTCCAAAATCTGATCTTTCGCATAGATTCTGTCCGCCCAGAATGCCAAAATTATTTCTTTAATTTTCCTTTTTATACTTATCTCCGGAGTCAAAAGAGTTGATTTGATAAGCTGCTGTGTAATAGTTGATCCTCCCTGCAGGGGTTTGCCTGAAAGATCTGCGATTACGGCTCTGATAATCGCTGAAATGTCTACCCCTGAATTTTTGTAGAAATTTTTATCTTCAATTGCAATTGTTGCCTGCTGTAGATATTTAGGCACAGAAGAAAGAGGGATCAAGGTTCTATTTTGGCTTGCATATATTTGGTATAGCAAAGAGCCATTCCTATCAAAGACTTTTGTGGTAAGAGGCGCTTGCTGGAAACTTAATTGTTTTGGGCTAGGAAGTTCTTGAATGAAAATAATAACTGTCAGGGGAATAAAAAAGAAAACAAGAGAAAAAATACTGCCAATAAAAAAATATTTTATTTTAACGCCTATCGGTAAAGGAAAAACTTTGATGCTTCGGCTTTTTTTTATTCTCTTTTTTCTTTTTATCCAGTGTTTTTTTAGAATTATCCAGGGCGCTTTGGATATAAGCAGGGTAATGTCTCCGACAAAAGTCAGGAATAATAGGGTGAAAAATAAGATTTGCGATGCTATTCTCATACGGATAGTGATTATACTATGGGTAGTTTGGATTGGAAAGGGGTAAAAACTTATTGGGTGGGAGTTGGGTTGGGGTGGGGACAGGTGACGCAATATCTTTCTCCTGTAGCATCGGTTATAACAATATGGTCTTTCTCTTCAACATTATCTGTTTTGTTGGACGCAGCTAAATCATTGGTGTCTTTGTCTATTCGAACTTTTTGAATACCTGGATCAACCTTATTTGGTTCTGTGCCTTTTATGAAATATTCAAATCTGGTTTCACATCTGTTAGGGGTTCCGTCGGGAGGCGGAATAAGTCCTGAAATAGAGCAAATTTTTTTCTGAATTACATTTGGCGGGCGGGTTAGGGGATGAGATGGAATGTCTTTCAAAAGATTTGCCATAATTTCATGCCAGATAGGCGCAGCTCCTGTAATCCCGGAAGCCAAATTATTCATCGGAGTATTGTCATTGTTCCCGACCCACGAAGCTACTACGAAATCCGGAGTATATCCGATAGTCCAATTATCTCTAAAATCATTTGTTGTCCCTGTTTTAACAGAAACAGCTTGGTTTGCTATTTTTAATGCAGAATTTGCGCCGAATTCCAAAAGACGCGCATTATTGTCAGCCAAAATATCAGAAATAATGAAGGCAACACCGTCAGGTAGAATTTTTTTGCCAAAAATTGGGGAAGAAGGAGGCCTATATTCGTCTAAAACTTTGCCGGATTTCTCGATCTTGAGAATCGGATGAATATTTATCTTGTAGCCTCCGTTTGCGAAAACCCCATAGGCCTCCGCCATTTCAAGCATTGTAACCTCGCCTCCGCCCAAAGTTAACGACAAGCCGTATTTTTCAGGTTCTGTAAAAGTTGTTATGCCCATCGCAGATGCAGTTGCGATCATGGCAGGAACTCCGTTGACCTTGAGCATTTTAATGGCCGGAATATTTATGGAATTTCCTAGGCTATAGCGCATTTGCATTACGCCGTTAAATTTACCGTCGTAATTAACAGGACAATATTTTTTTCCTTCAAAGGCTGGAAAACAAATGGGCTGATCCACAAAAGTTGTTGCGCCGGTGTACCCCCTTATCAATCCCGTAGCGTAATTAATAGGCTTTATGGAAGATCCGGGCTGTCTTAATGCAAGAGTAATGTTGACATTTCCATCAATTTGAGTATCAAAGTATCCCCGGCTTCCAACCATAGCCAGAATTTCTCCTGTTGCGGGATTTGTTACTATAGCAGCGCCGTTTGTAACATGATAACCCTTAAGACTGCTGATGTTCTCCGAAACTGCATTTTGCGCGAACTCTTGAATTTTGGAATCTAAACTTGTTGTGACCTGCAATCCTCCTTCTTCAACTATTTTTTCTCCGTATTTTTTAATTAACAAATCTTTTATGTATAAGACAAAGTGGGGAGCAGAGATGTTGTTGGCAAATGCTTGAAACTGCAATGTTTCTTTTACGGCAGTATCTTTTTGTTTTTTCGTTATATATTTTTGCTCATACATCTTGTTAAGTATTGCAGCTTGTCTTTTCTTCGCAAATTCAGGGTGAGAACCAAGCGGGGAATTAGCGGTTGGAGCCTCCGGAAGTCCCGCCAGCAAAGCTCCCTCCGCAAGAGTTAAATCGCGGGCTTTTTTGCCAAAATAAGTTTGAGATGCAGCCTCAATCCCATAAGATGTTCCTCCGTATGGAATTTGATTGAGATACATTTCCAAAATTTTATCCTTAGAATATAAGGCTTCTGTTGCAAAAGCAAGAATTACTTCTTTAATTTTTCTCAAAATTGTTCTTTCGGGAGTTAAAAGACTATTTTTTACCAATTGCTGAGTAATAGTTGATCCTCCCTGAAGCTCTTTGCGTACGATAATTGAAACTGCAGCTCTGAAAATACTCCTAAAGTCTACTGCTCCATGTTTGTAAAAATCTTTATCCTCTATAGCAATTGTTGCCTGCTGAACATGTTTTGGAATTTGCGATAAAGGTAAAAAGTTCTGATTTTTCGCAGAGTAAATAGTATATAACAGTTTTTGATTTCGGTCAAAAATCTGGGTAGATTGCGGAACGCTGGAACTATTTAATCTGGTTGGAAAAGGGAGGTCTTTTAATATGAAAAAATATATTGCCAAAACGCCTGCGAAAATAATAATCGCGAGAGATATTAAGACTTTCAAGTATTTCTTCTTGAGCTTATGCTTGATAAAAATCTTAATTCTCATCTTAATATCATAACATTTTACAGTCAATTTTTGTAATTAGAGAATTCTGTTTTTGCAGCTTTGAGTTCCTGATGGTCTTCCTATAATAATCTCCAACTATTATTTTTTTGTAATCATTAACCCTTTCAATAAACCCTATTTTCATTAAATGGTCGTATTCATGTTGGATAACGCGGGCTAAAATACCATTACATCTTAACCTGAATTTTTCTCCTTTTTCACCTAGCGCTTCCACTTCAATTTCTTCGGGTCTTGATACCGGACCGAATAAATCTCCGTTAACCACACTTCCGCACCCTTCATAGATTACATTTTCTGCTTTAGACTTAAAGGTTATTTTCGGATTAATATAAGTTCTTAAAATATCAGTCCTGCCTAGATTTCTTGTTTTTGTTTTTCGAGGGTGCGTGACGAAGATCATGTAATTTTGTGCTATTTGGGGCGCTGCTATTCCGATCAAGCCTGTTTTATGCATCGTGTCAATTAAATCTCTGCGCAATTTTTTAATCTTTGGAAGATTTACATTTAAAATTTCCTTGTTTATTCTTTTTAATTTCGGATGCCCTGCCTGAATAACTGTTTTCACTGCCATAACGAAGCTGATTATATCATTTCA
>Ga0209542_10007317_pt1 | contig 21077 bp, 32 predicted proteins | sample RifCSPhighO2_01_FD_184028 | JGI IMG/M metagenome (GOLD analysis project Ga0209542, IMG submission 184028) | Soil microbial communities from Rifle, Colorado - Rifle CSP2_plank highO2_0.1 (SPAdes) (version 2) | ecosystem: Environmental > Terrestrial > Deep subsurface > Rock core/Sediment ... | reverse complement strand
ACTAACAGATGAACAATTAAGCATATTTAAAGAAAATAAAATCGACGCTCCAGTAATATTCTAGAGACGATTTTAAGAGATTATTAAAATTTCTCGACGAGCTTTTTCATGAACTGTCAAAGTTGGGTTTCATCAACTAATCCTTTTTTTATGAATGCAGAGTTTAATGTGCCTCCACCAGTTAGAAGAATTTTCTTGAACCCTAATTTTGAAGCTTTTTGTAGAGCTTCTTCTGGAGATGTGGCCAGTATGTACCCTTTATCAAGTTTGAAATCTGAACTATTTGAGATTATTATTTTTACTGCCTTAATCCTATTAAAATTGTAATCTTTCCACTTTCTAACTTCTTCGTAAGTTTTTCTTCCTACAACAAAACAACCGCTATCTTTTACTAAGTCAAGAAAAACTCTCCAATTTTCATGAGACAAAAAATCTTCTCCATAATTGGTTCTTGCAATTATTCCATTTATAGTTTCTGCCATATATAAGATGACTTTCATACTCTAACAATCACTCTTTGTTTTATTAATGTTTGTTATTGAATTTTTTAGTTTGAAAGTTAATGATAACATTAGGCCATATAACTCTTAAAATATTTAATTCAGAAGGTTTATAATCTGAATAAATTGGCTTATTTTATGAATAAACAAGTAATCCTTTGGATATTTTTATTATTAGTCACTTCTCTCTTTCTTATTCTTGAAGATAGTTCTGCCCGTGTAATATCTATCGCTCCTATGCCAGATTTAATATTTACAAATTTAACTTATAATATTTCTTTCATTAGCACCAATACTACTACTTCTATAACTTATTGGAATATAGTGGCATTAGCAACTTTGAAAAATGTAGGAGCAGTTCCTGTTGGAAATTCTACAAGTTCAATTAGTGTGGGTATTAGCAGCGGGGGCACGGGTTACGGCTTCGGTTATGGAATTTCCACACCACCCATACCTGCTGGCGCAAGCATAACACTCTTGGAAAGTTTTGTAGGTTCTACTGGACAGGGCCATATTAGATTTGATGCAGACTTCTTCAATAATATAACAGAGCTAAATGAATTAAATAATATGATTGGAATTAATATAACTTTTCCTTAAATATTCTATTAAACTTTATAACTATCAAAACAAATTGTGAAACTAGTTTCACAAAAGGGCTTTTATACTAGCTTATTTATGAAAAGCTATGACATTTAAAGAATTCAGAAAGTCTCTGGCTGAAGACGGCGCTGAGGGCGAGTTAGTTAAAACAATATTTGTTTCTCTGGCTACTTCTTTTGCAATTCTAGCGATTTTGTATTTATTTAGATTGAGATATATTGAAAATTTTATCCCTAAATACGGGTTTTATTTGTTTTTTGCTATATTAAGTTACTCTTTGATTTTGCCTTCTCTTAGGCATGTTAGGGCGTATAAGGAACTTCCATGTATGGCTGGAATGATGATTGGAATGACTATTGGAATGATTTCAGGGTTCTTGGCAGGGTTTTTTGTTGCATCCACTAATGGAATGTTTGTTGGAAGTGTTTTTGGAATGCTTGTTGGGATAGTGTTTGGAGTATTAACTGGTAAATGTTGCGGAGTCATGGGAATTATGGAAGGAATTATGTCTGGATTTATGGGAGGATTAATGGGGGGAATGACATCTATTATGTTATTAAACGATCATTTGAAAGCAACTTCAGTTATAGTGTTTATTATATCAGGTGTTATTTTAGTAGGGCTTAACTATTTGATTCACAAGGAGACTAGAGAGATTGAGAGAAGACATAAAGATAGTAACTTGTTTATTACATCTTGGAGTTTCGCTTTAACTGTGGTTACTGTTGTATTGATGGTTTTTGGACCTAGGAGCGCACTGTTCCAATGAGTAAATCTGCATTTTATATTATTGGAACTATTTTGATTATTTTAATTGCTGGAACTGTGTTAATAAGGGGAAATGATGGCTCTGGAGGAAATGCTGTTGTTGGAGGTTCTGGAGGAGACGTTCAGAAAATTGTCCTTGGAATTAAAGATTATAATTATTATCCAAATACTATAACTGTAAAGGTAAATAAGCCTGTGAGTATAAGTCTAGATTCTAGTGTTTCTGGGTGTTATAGAAGTTTTACAATAAGAGATTTTGGAATAAATAAATATTTGAAGACTCCTAAAGATACAGTTGAGTTCACTCCAACTAAGAAAGGAACATATAGATTTGCTTGCTCGATGGGAATGGGAACCGGAACGTTGGTGGTAGAATAAAATGAAATCTAATGATAATACTGCTTTAGTAATTATAATTGTTGTAGTTTTACTATTTTTATTTGGGGGATTTGGAATGATGGGTTTTGGTAGAAGTTATGGAATGATGAGCGGGTTTTATGGAACTGGATTTGGATTTAGTTTTATGTGGATGTTTGGAATGATTTTCTGGGTAGTTTTGATTATTGCTTTAGTTTTATGGATTGTAAAACAATTACAACAACCTAAAGTTATGCAAAGTCGCGGGAGAAGAAGATAAATGGAAAATAATAATATTAATTGGTGGATGATTATTGCAATTGTTGCTCTTTTACTATTGTTGTTCGGTGGATTTGGAACTGGGGGTTTTGGATGTGGCCTAGGTAGTAATTATGGTAATTCTGGTTATGGAATGATGAGTGGGTTTTATGGTTTAAGTTCTGGATTTTGGTTTATGAGTGGATTTATGATTATCTTTTGGGTTCTGATTATATTATTAGTTGTGTGGATTGTTAAGCAATTGCAGAATCAAAATAATTCGCAGAGAAATGTAAGGAGAACAAAATGAAAAAAAATACATTATTTGTTAGTATGATTTTTGTTATATTATTGGTAGCTGGATTCTTTTTGATGGGAAGTAATTTGAGCAGTGGAGTTAGTGGAGCAGTGATTAATACTGTTGCTGGCACTGCTTCTGGAGATATTCAAGTTGTTAAAATGCGTGTTGAAGGCTCTCAGTATGTTTTTGAGCCATCTAGTGTTCGAAAAGGGACGGTTGTAAGATTAGAAGCGGACATTTCTAAAATGCCAGGATGTTCTAAATCAGTTATAAGTTCCGAGTTGAATATTAAGAAGAATTTTAATTCTATCGATAACACGATAGAATTTACCCCAAATAAAGCTGGAACTTTCTATATTGCTTGTTCAATGAATATGTATAAAGGAACACTTACGGTTTTAGAATCTGATGGTTCTAAATCGAATTATGTTCAAGCGCCAACTTCTTTGGGGGCTAGTTGTGGTGCTGGTGGCGGAGGATGTGGGTGTGGGGGATAAAATATGAAAAAATTAAAACTGGTAATTGAGGGAATGCATTGCTCTTCATGTGCTGGAAACATAGAAAGAAGTTTGAAGAAAGTTGCTGGAGTGAAAGAAGCAACTGTTTCACTTATGTTGAAGAAAGGAACTGTTGAATCTGAGGATTCTGTTGATGTTGAAGAATTGAAAAAAGCAGTGGTGAGAGCTGGATATAAGGTGTCTAAGATAGAATGAAAATAGCTAAAGCTACTCGCAAGAATATAGATGAAATCGTTAATGTAGAGATGAATTCTGGATACCATGACAGACCTGTTGAATCTGATATTAGGAAATTATTTATTGATTTTTTTAATTTGAAAAACATTTATATTTATATCTTAAAAGATGGCAAGAATGTAATTGGATATTTTGCATTCAGAGTTGTTAGAAATAATTGTGAATTGGATTATATTGCAATAATTAATAAATATCAAGGAAAAGGGTTAGGTAAATTGTTATTAAATAAAGTAATTTTATTGTGTAAAGGGCTTAAGTTAAGTAAGATTGAGCTTCCAGTTCGTCATTCTAATGATGTGGCTATTAATTTATATAAAAAATATGGATTTGAAATTACTGAAAAGAGTAAAACTAAATTGTTTATGAGCAAGGAGTTAAAATGAGTAAAATAAAAATAAGGAAATATATTGAATCTGATATTGTTCTTGTTGATAATTTAGTAAAAAATATTTTGTTCGAGATATTTAATTCTAGACCTGAAAGAATTGAAGAACTTGAGAATATTAAGTTATTTTTAGTTGTAGAGGATGGTGGAAGAGTAGTTGGAACTATTGCATTAATTGAGAAAAGTAGTGATTTTGTTGTAAAGAGACTTTATGTAGATAAAAATTATAGAAACAAGGGTCTTGCACAGAAATTATATAATAAGGTTGAGGATTTTGCCAGAAAAAATAAAATAAAAAGATTAAAATTATCAACTACTCCTGAAATGAAATCTGCGATTGCATTTTATAATAAGAATGGTTTTAATGAAATTAGTCGCAATGAAGATAAGAATCAAATATTTTTTGAGAAGGAGTTAAAATGAATTTTGTAAAATCATTTGTTGAAGACATGAAATATTATGACCCTCAAAAAAAGGAACTGAAGACAATAATCAGTAATGCAAATCTTAATGATAAAACAATTGTCGATATCGGCGCGGGTTCAGGAAGATTATCATTTCCACTTTCCAACATAGCAAAAATAGTTATTGCAATAGAAAGTGATGGAAGGCTAGTTAATTATCTTAGAAAAAATAAAAAGAGAAATATTGAAATTATTAATGAGAAAGCTGAAAATTATATAAAAAATAAAAAATTTGATGTAATTTTGTTGGCATGGCCTACTATAGATTTCAAATGGATTAAATTAGTTAATGAGGCTATGCACGAAGATAGTTTGTTTATATTTACAACTTGTGACAGCCATTCTGATTTTGAAACAATAATAGATAAGATTAAGGCAGTGAAAAAAGATTATTTCGAAGAAGATATTAGAAATAAAAATAATTTTATCAAACAATTACCCACTAAATTCAAATTAATAAAGAAAAAATCCATCAAGACAACAGTAAACTTTCCTAATAAAAATATAGCATTCTATATAATTAAAAATAGTCTAAGTTTATGGTTTCATGTAAAATTAAATAAAGAATCTGAAAATAATTTAAAAAAACTAATATCTAATCATCAAAAAGGTAAACGTGTTTTATTCAAGGAAAATGTTTGGTTTTACTTGTTGGAGAAAAAACTATGAACGAACACGAAAACCATGAAGATATGGAACACAATCATGATAAGCCTGCCGAAGATAGCGAGATAACCGGATGGAAGAGAAAGCTAATTTGGTCATGGGCGCTTACTATTCCTATTGCCGTGTTGATGCTTTCTGAAAGGCTTTTTGGATATGCTTTTGTTGAGATGCCTTATTCTATAATTTTGATTCTTGCTCTTGGATTTCCAGTCATATTTATTTTTGGATGGGCTACTATAAAGTCTGGAATACGGGGACTGTTTACATTTTATTTTAATATGGATTCTCTTATTGCTTTGGGAACTATTATTGCTTACCTTACTGGAATATTTTACTTTACTGGAATTGTTGCAGACTATTCAGGCGTTGCTGCAATGATTATGGCATTCTTTACTACAGGGAAATATGTAGAATCTGTGGCCCGAGGTCGCGCCAGCTCAGAAATAAAAAAACTTCTTGAACTTGGGGCTAAGAAATCTCGAGTTTTGCGAAATGGTGAAGAAATTGAAATTGATATTGAAGAAGTTAAGATTGGAGATGTTATGATTGTTAAGCCGGGGGAGAAAATACCTACTGATGGAGTTGTTGTAAAAGGCGAGAGCTCGGTAGACGAATCGATGGTTACTGGAGAGAGTCTGCCTGTTGAAAAGAGAAAAGGAAATCCGGTTATAGGGGCTACAATAAATCAGGACGGCATATTGTATGTTAAAGCAGTTAAAGTTGGAAATGATACATTTCTTGCACATATAATTGAATTAGTTGAGCAGACGCAGAGTTCCAAAATACCGATTCAGAGATTAGCTGATAAAATAACTTCTGTTTTTGTTCCGATAATACTTGTACTTGCTGTTCTGACTTTTGCTAATTGGTGGTTCTTCTCAGGAGATTTGAGCAGAGCTATTGGCGTAGGCGTAGCCGTTCTTGTTATTGCTTGTCCTTGTGCTTTAGGGCTTGCTACTCCAACAGCTTTAATGGTTGGTTCTGGAATGGGTGCTAAACGTGGAATTCTTATTAGAAAGGGCGAAGCTATTCAGACAATGAAAGAGATTAAGATTGTTGTATTTGATAAAACTGGAACTATCACTAAAGGAAAGCCCGAGGTTACAGATATATATTCTAAAGTTAAAGAAGATTATTTACTTGAGGTCGCTGCTTCACTTGAAAAATTAAGCGAGCATCCTATTGCTCATGCAATAGTTTATAAGGCAGGATTGAAAAAATACAAAAAAGTTACCTCGTTTAGCATTGTTCGAGGCAAAGGGATAATTGGAAAAATAGGTAGTAAAGAAGTAGTAATTGGAAACAGGGCTTTGATGAATGATAAGAAAATAAAATATTCTGATTTTGAAAAAGAAATTGTTAAATTTGAGTCTGCTGGAAAGACTGTAATGATTGTCTCTGAAAATAAGAAAGTTATTGGAGCTATAGCAGTGGCTGATGCTATCAAAGAGGATTCTGTAGAAGCAATAGGAAGATTGAATGCGCAAGGATATAGGAGTGTTATGATAACGGGAGATAATGAAAGGACTGCTAAGGCGATTGCTTCTCAAGTGGGTATTAGTGAAGTAATTGCTAATGTTCTTCCTGAAGATAAAGCGAAGAACGTTGAAGAATTACAGAAAGGCGGAATGGTTGCCTTCATTGGAGATGGAATAAATGATGCTCCTGCATTAAAACAAAGTAATGTTGGAATTGCAATGGGCACAGGAACGGACATTGCAATTGAAGCTGGAGATATTGTTCTTGTGAAAGGTTCTTTAGTTGGAGTAGTTCAGGCGATTAACTTGAGTAAAGCCACATTTAAGAAGATTAAGCAGAATTTGTTTTGGGCATTTGCTTATAATATCGTTGCTATTCCTCTGGCAGTTGGGGGCGTTTTGCATCCAGTAGTGGCTGAGATTGCTATGGCTCTTTCTTCAGTTACTGTGGTAATGAACGCTAATTTATTGAGAAGAAAGAAGATTTAATTTATCTATTTAAAATGTCTTGTTTCTTTTCTTTCTCTTTTTCAAATTTTTTGATTTCTTTGTCATAGTACCTAACTAGCTCTTCTTCGCCTAATTCTCTTGCTTTCTTTCTCTTTTCTTCGTGAATTCTTTTCTGTTCTTCTAGAGATTCTATTCCTCTCTGAAGTCTTTTTTCCCGCTTAACCATTTTCTAATATTGATATCTCTTTATTTAAAAGATTTAATAGGAGTCTAATATCTGAAGTTTTTATTTTTTGTTTAATCTTTTTTTCATTTTTTGAGTCTTTATAGGCTTTGTAAATGGCGCTAAAATTAATCCTTGGAAGTTTGCTTTTAATCCATGTCTTGAATAGTCTAAGACTATATTTATTCTCTTTTAATAATGATTTTATAATAAATAAGCCACGCATTCTTAACACTAATGAATAAATCACTGCTTCTGATGAAATGAACTCATTTTTTTCACTCTCTAAGAAATCTTCATTAACTTTTATCATTCTTTTACAATCTTTAAAAAATTCATTAAAATCGTTTAATGATGGCTTGTGTTTTGACCTTAATTCTTCGAGCAGTTTAGAGTTAATTATTGGTTTGGCTTCTGAAAATATTGAATATAAAAGTATTGGTTCTAATTTAATTGCTTTTTCTATTTCTTTCTGTTCTAAACAAGTTACTTCAAAATCTTTTTCATAGATTATTATTTTTTTATCTGCAACTATAAATAAGTCTATGTCCGAATCTTCTGACTGTTCGCCTCGCGCATATGAACCAAATAAATATGCTCCAATTATAGAATCTAAATGCTGGTTAAGTGCCGAAATTATTCTTTCTTTTATGTCTTTTTTTTGAGGTTTCACTAATATTATCTGTTCTCCCACCCATCCTTTTGGGACAAATATATGCGCTCCATTTCCGAAGTTCTTTGCAATTCTTATTATTTGTTCTTCACTTTTCATGTATATACTTTGTATATACTTATTTATAAATCTTTGTTTTTATCACCTTTGACTGCGATAGTTGTTCCATTTAGACAGGTTTATAAGTGATTATTTTAAACAGATACGATGGATAGAGAAAAATATCAATTGTCTACGAGATATGTTGAGAAACTTGAAGAACTCAAGAGAGATGCAATAAATGATGTATTACTTGAAGCTGCTAACTGCTTAACTGGAGGACTTGTGGTAGTATCTTCTTCGCCGAATAGTAGTTTTATTCAGTTGCGGAATACTACTCTTGGAGAACCTACTAGAGCTGATTTGGAAAATAGAGCTTTTGTTCATAAAGATGATGCTTTAAATATTTCTTGGGCTTTGGCACGTTTTGCTTTGGAAAGCGGAGATAATTATGAATTAGCAATTCAAAGGTCTGTTTATTTTCCTGCTGGACAGACAGAATATGTAATTAAAGCCATTCTTGATGCCTCGAGACATGAAGGACCATTGCCTTATGTAAAGACTTTTATCAAGGCAAAGGGTTTGTGGAATTAGATAGAAATTAAACACATTTAAATAGTCAGATTTTAACATTTGGATATGGGAAATTTTAGACCACAAGGCGGAGGACGCGGAGGATTCGGAGGAGGAAGAGGTCGTGACCGAGGTTTCGGAGGCGACCGAGGAGGATTCAGTCGTGATAGAAATTCTGAAAGAAGAAATGTTGAAATGTATGATGCTGTTTGCAGTAAATGCAACAAGAAATGTCAAGTTCCGTTTAGACCTACCGGAAGCAAACCAGTTTTTTGCAGTGAATGTTTTGGACAGCAAGGCGACAGAGGAGACCGAGATAATTTTGCTCCGCGAAATAATAGTTTTTCTAACCAGTCGAGTGCACCTTCAGTAGATTTGAGCGGAATAAATGCTAAGCTTGATAAAATAATTGCTATATTGCAAGAATTAGAGCTTGATGTTGTAGATGAAGATATAATAGATTCAGATGAAGATTCTGAAGATGAAATTGAAGAAGCTAATTAGGAAAAATTAATTACTTCTTTTTGGATTTTTGATTTACTTTTGATTTCTTTTTGGGACGCTTCTCCTTTTGGATTATTTCTTTTTGTTCTGGTTGCCGAGCTACTTGTGGCTCTTGCTGTTTGATTTGAATTTGAACTGACTGTGGAATTTGTGTTTGTACCGGAGCAGGAGCAGTTTGAACTTGGGGTTGTGCCTGAGCGGTTTGAAATTGAGATGGCTGTTGCACTTGAACTTGTGCGGTCTGAGGAGCTGAAAGTGTTTCTAGTTCTTTTGGTTTTGATTTGAACCACATTTTAATTATACTTATTGCTAAACTAACTAAAACAAAGAGAATGAAATAAGCTATGCAATTGCCTACTATGGTGGCTATAATTGTTGTGAATTTTTCTGCTAATGTGCATTGAATTTCTTCAGTGTTAATGCATGCCTTTCCGAAGAAATTTGCTAAGTATAAGCCTACTGAAGATAATTTTTTTAGAATTCTTGAGTTTACGAAAATATTTGCGATGCTTAGAACTATGCCTAAAAATCCTCCTGTGAAACCTGCTTTTATGAAACCCATTTTTAGATTATTAATGTTTTTAACTATAAAAATGTTGGGGGCAAAGTTTATATTGTGTTTTACAGTTAGTTTGTTATGACTGATGATAATTTTAATGTGACTCCTTGGGAAGTTACTGGCAAGGTAGATTATTCTAAAATTATTTCTCAGTTTGGGGTTGAATCTATATCTGATGATTTGCTTAAAAAGCTCGAGAAGATTGCCGGAAAGAATTTCATGTTAGATAGAAAAATATTTTTTGCTCATCGCGATCTTAAGTGGTTGCTTGACGAGTATTCTAAAGGAAATAAGTTCTTCCTTTATACTGGACGAGGCCCTAGTGGAAAAATGCATTTGGGACATTTGATGCCTTTGGTTTTTACTAAATGGTTGCAAGATGCTTTTGATGTTGAGTTATGGATTCAGTTTACGGATGATGAGAAGTTCTTCTTTAGAGACAAAACTTATGAAGAAATTCAGAAACAAATGGAAGAAGATTTTTTGGATGTGATTGCTGCGGGCTTTAATCCTAAGAAGACTCATTTTCTAATTGATACTAAACATGCTTCTCTTATTTATCCCGAAGCCTGTAAAGTTGCTAAGAAGATTACTTTTTCGATGGTTAAATCTTCTTTTGGACTGGATGAAAGTTCCAATATAGGAAAGATTTTCTACACATCTATGCAGGCAGTTCCTGCATTTTTACCTTCTGTTATTCATGGTAAAAAAATTCCATGTTTAATTCCTCATGCTGTAGATCAGGACCCTCATTTTAGATTAACTAGAGATATTTTGCCTAAACTTGGACACTATAAACCTGCTTCGATACAATGCACTTTTCTTCCTCCTTTGACTGGAATGTCTGGCAAGATGGGTTCTTCTGAAGGGGCTGCAATATTTTTGACTGATAACGCTAAGGAAGTTGAGCATAAAATAAAGAAGTATGCATTTTCTGGAGGACGAGATACTCTTGAAGAACACCGCAGGCATGGAGGAAATCCTGACGTAGATATTTCTTATCAGTATTTGAGATATATGTTTGAGCCAGACAATCATAAATTAAGGAAGATATATAATGATTACAAATCTGGTGCGATGACCTCGGGAGAGTTAAAGCAGATTGCGATTGATAAGATAAATGCATTCCTTAAAGAACATCAGAAAGCGCGTGAAAAGGCTAAGAGCAAGGTCGATAGTTTTATGTATAAAATGAAATAGAAAGTTTTATAAATAAGTTAGACATGTCTAATTGATGGAACAGATTAAGGCTAAAGCTAAGAAATGGGGGAATTCTATTGGCATAGTTATACCTGCAAATATAGTTGATAAGCAGTCTATAAAGGATGGGACAGAAATAATTATAACAATTACCTCTGACAAAAAAACAAAGGTCAAAGATGTCTTTGGAATACTTAAAGGAAAGTTGAAAAGAAATACTCAAGAATTAATGGATGAGGTTGATAAAGACTTGTGGCCTGAAGATGAGTGAATATTTTTTTGATACTTATGCTATAATTGAAATCATGAAAGGCAATCCCGATTATTCTAAATTCAAAGAGATGACATTTGTAACAACGCACCTGAATCTTTCTGAATTTTATTATTCACTATTAAAGGAAATGAATGAAACTGAAGCTAAGAAGATTATCAGTGCTCTTAATATGGAGTTTATTGAATTAGATTATGAAATAGCTTTAGAATCTTCTTCTTTTAGATATGCTTATAAAGAAAAGAAATTGTCTTATGCTGATTGTATTGGGTATATTGTGGCTTGTAAAAATAATTTGATATTTCTTACTGGAGATAATGGTTTTGAGAAAATTGACAATGTGGAGTTTGTTAAATAAAATATGAAAAAGAGAATAAAAAAGAATGTTGGGAAAAAGGTTTCTAAGAAACCTGCGAAAAACAACAGCATTAAGATTGCTATGTTTGGAGCCGGATGCTTCTGGGGCGTTGAAGAAGCTTTTCGAACTTTGCCTGGTGTTATTGATACTGAGGCGGGATATGCCGGCGGGACGGTTAAAAAAGCCACTTATGAAGAGGTTTGTTCTGGAGAGACAGGGCACGCAGAAGTTGTAGGAGTTACTTACGATTCTAAGAAGATAAGTTACAAGAAATTACTTGAAATTTTCTTTTCGATTCATGACCCTACGCAGATGAATCGCCAAGGGCCCGATGTAGGAAGCCAATATAGGAGCGTTATATTTTACTTTGATGAATATCAGCGGAAAGAGGCAGAGGAGTCTTTAAGAAAGGAACAGAAAAAACATGACAGAACTATCGCCGCGGTTATTGAGCCAGTTTCAATTTATGTTCGCGCTGAAGATAAACATCAGAAGTATATATTTAAGGGCGGACGAGCGGGTTGTATGATTTGAATTATGCGCGGTCTTGCATGTATTCTATTACTATTTCAATTATTTTTTTTATAGTATTATTGCAATTTTTAAAATAAAGATTGTCTAATATATTTACCCCTCTTTTTCTTATTACATCGCTTATGAGCACATGAATAAAAGATTGCGTGGCAGATTGCACATTTTCAAAATCTAATGTGACATCTTCCTTTTCTAATGCAGGCATTATCTCTTTTACCCTTATCTCTCTTGCAATATCTTTGTTTTCCGCGAATGCTCCCAACCTATTATAAATTCTTATCTCCATCAGATAAACCTTGGTTTTTTATATTTTAACCTATTTTGTTGTTTTTTGCCGTCTCTATAAACCTTCCTTATTAAATCAAGCAGTTCATTAAAGTTGAGAGTATTGTTTAAACATAAATCTATTGCCACAACTGTTCCTCTCCAGAATGGCAGGTCGGTTTCTGATGAAAAATGGTCTTTCATTGGGTCAGAAATTAATTTTACTTGTTTATTTTTAGGATTCTTTAATAATTTGTACATTGCCTTGCCACTATAAATCATAAAAAAGTCTCTGCTCATCTTGGCAAGAGATTTTATAAAGAATAAACCTGCGCCTGCGTTTGCTTCTGTTCCTCCAATCTTTTTTGTTGTTCCCGTTATTCCAGGAGTTAAGGCTAAAGAAAGAGCATGAAGGTCGTCTGATGGGTGATAGAATCTTTCAAGAGTGCTTCTTATTCCCACACCTGTATCTACTACTCCGATTCTAATGGTGTTGCTTTTTTTATAATATTGGGCGCAAACTATTGCACCATCTTGGGATGATGCGTGTTCTAAAACATTTCTTACTAACTCACTTATAATGTATTTTATTGGTTCTGTTTTTTCTGGTGGAAGATGAAGCAAAGGAATCATATCTATGATGAAACCATCCATATCTGTTGAATTTGCCATTAGTTGAAGAGGTATAAATCTGCCTGTTGACTCATGAGATGTGATTTTTATACCTGAATTTAAACTAAGAACTCTGAATAATCCCATTCTTTCAAAATAATGCTTTGATGTTGCTTCCATTTTCTCAAAATTTAAACTCGAGCCTTTCTTTCTTATAAATAAACCAAGTCCAGCTATCATGCACAATACCACTGGATGCACTGAAACCCATCTTTTATGCGAAGTTATCTCTAATGTGGAATCATTACTTGCATCAAATGAGTGAATAAATGGGTCAATATTCCCTATCCATACACTATTAGATATGTGTATTTTCATGTAATCGAGAGTAAATCCCGGTTTATAAACCCTTTGAAAATACCGGGAATCCCGGTAATTTGGAGAGTTGGAGGGATTTGAGAGGAAAAGAGAAAATAAAAAAAATAAAAATAAAAAATCTTTTTGATTAACTTATTATTATGCGACGTTCTTCGTCTCTTTGGCGCGAGAGATTTCTGCTTACTTGCATTAACTCTGGATACAGATTTCTTGACATTGTTTCTGTAAAGCCAAGACTTTGCATGACTCCCATGTAGTCGTTTTCTGTTAGGCGACAGTTTTCTCGCATTCCAAAATATAGATGTTTTTCTTTTTCTGTTCGCTTTTCTTCTATTATTTCATTTAGAATTGCTCCGTATTTAGGATGTCTTTTTGCGAATTCGTCTATGCCTTCTCTTGTGCCTCGGGCTTTTTCCAAATCAATTGTTTCAATTCGAGCATAGCATCTTTCTCCTGAATACTTCTCTTGGCAGTCGCTTAAGTCTATATCTCCTGCCAATTTTGGTTTTTGTCTTTTTAGCCTTCCAGACATGCTTGATATTGGGATATCAATCCTATCTGTTGCTATCAGTTCAATTACTTGTGATTCGAGCACTTTATTCATTTTGTTTTTTGTTTTTCCTCCTTACACTTCTTATTTATGAATGACTTGGAGGCATAATGAATTTATGAGGTGAGATTCATCACCACAATAGAAAGAGTTAAAAATACTGTTTGTTTCTTTAGTTTATGGATTTGAAAGAAGCCGGATTGACTGGAAATGAAGATTTAGTTTACACAGCTCTTGTTGAACTTGGTTCTTCACTTGCCGGAAAGATTTCTCGCAAGACAGGATTACATCGTCGCACTGTGTATGATGTTACAGAAACACTAATTCAGAAAGGACTTGTTAGTTATATTTTAGAAAACAATCGCAGGGTTTTTACTGCAGTTGACCCTCAAAGAATTCTTGATTCTATTGACCAGAAGAAAAATATGTTGATTCCTTTTATAGCCGGATTAAAGATGAAATTTAACACTGCTCGAAAAAAAGAGCAGACTAATTTTTACCGCGGTAAAAATGGGCTTAAGATGGTTTTTGAGAGTCAGCTTGATTACCCTGAAATATTGATTTTGGGAGCTACTCGTGATGCTTATAACGCAATGCCTTATTACTTTAAGTGGTTCAACGAACGCAGGAAAGAAAAGAAAGTTAGAATAAGAGTAATTACTTCAGATAGAAGCATTCAGCCAAAGATACTTGCTGAAACTCGCTATCTGCCTGAAAAATATTCTAATCCTATGGTAATTAACATTTACGGAGATTGTGTTGCTATGATTTTGTGGGGTAAGAAGCCATTTGCTTTAGTGGTTCAGCAAGAAGAGTTTGCTATAGGATATAAGAAATATTTTGAATTGCTTTGGAAGATTGCGAAGAGGTAATCTTTAGGCATAATTACATCCACAAATCATATTGTGAGTAATTAGTTTTGTATTTTTCAAGAGCCTCTATAAACTTGTAACTTTCTTTTCTAGACACTAGTATTGTTCCTCCACCTATTTTTACGCCTTTGTATTTTTTTAACATGCCTGGATATTCTTTATTTCTTGCCTTAAATCCATATAACTTATTTAATAGAGCCCCTTTTGCCTTGCCCGGATTTTCCCAAGATAATAATGTATAAGCCTTCAAACCTTTTGGCTCTTTTGAATATTTGCCATATAATATAATTCCATATGAAGAAATACTTTGAGAAAGGCTCTCCCATTCATTTAATTTACCTAATTTTATGCTAATCTCATTATCTATCCCCTTGGATTTAAAATCAAGGGCAATATTTGTTAAATAAAAATCTACTAATATTTTATTTAATTTAGATTTTAGCTGATTTTGTTTTTTAACGGAAACATCTACATCAAAAAAAACATCCACATCTGATTCATTATCTGCTGTCAATCTTGCTACGCTTCCAAATAAAACAACATTATCTATACTTTTTAACTCTTCCAAAGTAAGCTTTGAAAGCAAATATGTGGCTGCATATCTTGAATAACTTAAAATTTCTATCGGTTTTATCATATCTCACCAACTGTTTTAATAATTTCCTTCTTTAACTCAAAGAATAAATTAATCTTCTCCCTTAATATTTGGTCATTATTAAGAGGAGCACCATAAATTATATCATCTCTGTTTATTTCTATAGTTCTAGCAATTTCTAATATTTTATCTGCATTTTTCAAAGTATCTATCTGTTTCGTCAGCATTCCTACAAATCTTTCTTTCAGACGCTTTAATTCAGATTTAAATATCTCATGTTTTATTGTTGCACCTGGCTTTATTGCATTTGATTTATGTAACCATAATTCTATTAAGTGTTGCATTCCAAGCGACATAGCAGACATAAGAAGCCTTTGCCTGTTTAATAATGAGGGGCCTTTTATTGCTTCGCCTATAGAGTCCTCAACTTCACTTAGGGCGGCTTTATGTTTTTCTTCATGCATACTTCTGTTAAGACTATAGTCTTAATAAAGCTTTCCATTACTAAATTAAGACTATAGTCTTAATATCTAATTATAGTGAAAAACAACTATAGTTAAAGAAATAAATAACTAAACAAAATTATATGTCTTTTCCTAAATAGTCAAGACACAAACGTTCAATTTTCAGTGTCCTTGACTATAATTTGAGGAAAAACAAAGGTCTATATTATGAGCAAGATTTATTAACCTAAAATCTTTTTGCTTTGTATGTATAAGAAAAAGATTTTAATAGCCTCTGTTCTTATTATTGTTGCTATTGTGGCATTTAACATCATGGGAAATAAAAAAGTTAGTGAAAATACTAAGGTTGCGCTTGAGACTACTCAAGGAACTATAGTTATTGAGTTGTATACTGGACAGATGCCAATTACTGCCAGCAATTTTGTTAAACTTGTAAATGAGAAGTTTTATGACGGAGTGATTTTTCACAGAGTAATTGATGGATTTATGATTCAAGGCGGGGATCCTACTGGAACTGGAGCCGGAGGACCTGGATACAAGATAAAAGATGAATTTACTGGAAGTGATTTAGATAAAAATTTGCGCGGGACTGTATCTATGGCTAATGCAGGGCCAAATACTGGAGGAAGTCAGTTTTTTTTAAACCTCTTGGATAATAATTTTCTTGATGGGAAGCACCCTGTTTTTGGTCGTGTTGTAGAAGGAATGGATGTTGTTGATAAAATAGCGCAAGTTAAAACTGATGGAGATCCACCAATTGGCAACAATAGACCTTTGAAAGAAGTTAAGATAATTAGCGCTAGAGTTGTTTGATAAATATTATATACTCTCTTTATTTAACTATTTTATGAAAATAAAAGACTTGATGAAGAAGCCGATTGTTATTGAGCACGATATGATGCTTTCTGATGCTGCTAAGCTTATGACTAAATATTCTATAAGCAGTTTGTTAATTGTTAATGATGGAGAGGTCTTGGGAATTATAACTTATCATGACCTTGTGAGAAATTTTGGAGAATCTAAGAAAGTTTCTGAAGTTATGACTCGCAAAGTAGTTTCAGTTAAAGAAGGAGATAAGTTACAAAGCGCCATTGAAATTTTGAGAGAAAAAGAAATAGGGGTTTTTCCTGTTCTTAATTCTAAGGGCAAGCTTGTTGGGATACTGGACTCGAAAGATATTCTTAAATCATGGGATAATGAGGATTATATTATAGATTAAATGGTTCTTGAATTAGTTGTTTTGTTGCTTGGGATTCCTTCTGGTTTGCTTATTGCTTGGCTTGCTAAGGATGAGTTAATTGATGGTTTTATTTATATAAAAATTTTATTTGTTTTATCCTTAATTGGAAGTATGTTTTTTTATAATGATGAAGTTATTACTTTGAGTTTAGGATTTATTTCAATTGTATCTTATATTAGTGTATTGAAGAGATTTGATAAAAAGTGGGCTGTTGAGAGAAAAAGATGACTTGGAGTAAACTATAAAAAACCTTACAGTTGGTTTTTTAAAGATTGACATTTAAGTTATCTTGTAAAATGTCAACATATAAAAGGTATAATTTAACATTAATGATATGGTTAGCGCTAATGATATTGAATTAGAGATTCTTGATTTCTGGAAGAAAGATAAGACTTTTGAAAAGTCTTTAAAAGGAAAGAAAAAACAATATGTGTTTTATGATGGACCTCCGTTTGCTACTGGACTTCCTCATTATGGCCACTTGCTTGCAAGCACAATAAAAGATACAATTCCACGATTTTGGACAATGCGAGGATACAAAGTTGAGAGGGTGTGGGGATGGGATTGCCATGGTCTGCCTGTTGAAAATATAGTTGAGAAAAATCTTGGGTTCAAAAGCAAAAAAGATATAGAGACTATGGGAGTTGATAAATTTTGTAATGAATGTGAAAAAGCAGTTTTAGGATATGTAAAGGATTGGAAAGGTTTTGTTGAGAGGTTAGGAAGATGGGTTGACTTCGAGAATTCTTATAAGACTATGGATGTTAATTATATGGAATCTGTTTGGTGGGCTTTCAAAGAAATTTGGAAGAAAGGACTGATTTATGAAGGTAGAAGAGTTTTAATGTATTGTCCAAGATGCGAGACTCCTTTAGCAAATGCTGAAATTGCAATGGATAATAGTTATCGTGAGATTACTGAGCAGTCTGCAGTTGTTAAATTCAAAGTTAAAAATAAAAATGAATATTTTCTCGCTTGGACGACTACGCCTTGGACTTTGATTGGGAATGTTGCCTTAGCTGTTAAGACAGATGCCCAGTATGTTAGAATAAGAAATAATAATGAAGTTTATATTTTAGTTGCAGACAGAATTTCTGAATTAAATGGAGAACATACTGTTCTTGATACATTTAAGGGAAAAGATTTAGCTGGAATTGAATACGAGTCGCTTTATTTTATTAAGAGCGATAAAAAGGGACATTATGTTATCGATGATGATGAGGGTGTGAATACAATTGATGGCACTGGAATAGTCCATATGGCTGCATATGGAGAGTTTGACTATTCAATGATAAAGAAATATGATTTGCCTTTAATTGAACATATAGGACTTGATGGAAAACTTAAGGAAGGTCCTAAAGAGTGGATTGGTGGATGGTTTAAAAAATTAGACAAGGAAGTAATTAATGATTTAACAAAAAGAAATTTATTATATAAGACTGAATCTCATAAACATAGTTATCCTTTTTGTTATAGATGTGAAACTCCTTTGTTTTACGCTCCTTTGCCTTCTTTATTCATAAATATTCAGAAAGTCAAAAAAGATATTTTAAAAAATAATGAAAAGATAAATTGGTATCCTGAACATTTGAAGGAAGGCAGGTTTAAGAATAATATTCTAAGCGCTCCAGATTGGAATATTTCTAGAAATAGATATTGGGCTTCTGTTATACCTATTTGGAAATGCTCTTGTGGAAAGAGCAAAGTTATAGGAAGCATAGAAGAGTTGCGCAAAGAGGCAATTAATTTTCCTAAAAAAATAGATTTGCATAAACCAACGATGGATAAAGTGAAGTTAAGTTGTTCTTGTGGCAAGGAAATGTCTAGAGTTCCTGAAGTTCTTGACTGCTGGTTTGAGTCTGGAGCAATGCCATTTGCTCAAGTGCATTATCCCTTTGAAAAAAAAGATTGGTTTAATCATAACTTTCCCGGAGATTTCATTGCCGAATATATTGCTCAGACTAGAACATGGTTTTACTATATGCTTAGTATTTCAACTTTAATATTTAACAAAAATTCATTCAAAAATGTAGTTACTACTGGAAATATTCTTGCTAAAGATGGGCAAAAAATGTCAAAATCAAAGAATAATTATCCAGACCCTATGCTTTTGATTTCTAAATATGGCGCAGATTCATTAAGATTTTATTTGCTATCTTCACCTATAATGGCTGCTGAAGATGTTAACTTTTCAGAAAATGGAGTAGAAGAGGTTCATAAAAAAATAATCTTAATTTTGTTAAATACTCTTAATTTTTATTCAATAAACTCAAAAGGCAAGTTTTCATCTTCTAAAAAATATACTCCTCTGGATAATTGGATATTGTCCAAAGTTGCTCAACTCGGCTTATCCGTTACTGAAAGCATGGAAGGCTATGATACTGTAAATACTGCCCGAGAGATATCAAAATTTGTTGACGACCTTTCTACATGGTATGTTCGCCGAAGCAGAGATCGTTTTAATGATGGAGACGATGATATTGCACGAACAGTTTTGAGAAAAGTGTTGCATGACTTTTCATTGATTGTCGCTCCAATGCTTCCGTTTATTAGCGAAAAAATATATCTAACAGTAAATGAGAGTGAAAAATCAGTACATTTAGGGGACTGGCCAGAATATTCTAAAAAAGATATTGATGAAAAATTAATTGAAAAAATGAGTTTAATTAGGGAAATAGTCAGTCAGGCTTTAAAGATAAGAGATGCTAATAAAATACCCGTTAGGCAACCTCTTGCCAGTGTAACTATTTATAATTCTTTAGACGAGGAATTTGAAAAGATAATTGCTGAAGAAGTTAATGTTAAAAAAGTTATATTCGATAAAAAAGCTAAGGAAGTTAGTCTTGATATTTCAATAACTCCCGAACTCGAAGCCGAGGGATATTCTCGAGAAATTGCCAGAAAAATACAGTCAGAACGCAAAAACAGAAATATGAAAAAGGAAGAAAGAATTACTCTGGAGTTATATGTAACTACCAGAGTGAGGAACTTTTTACATCCTTATTTGGACTTTATTTCAAAGAGAGTTGGTGCAGTTAAAGTTATTTTTGACGACGACAAACACAAAAAAATGGTTTTTTTTGATGTAAAAAATGAGAAAATTGGGTTTAACTTTTAAAGAGTGATTTTCTGAAAAGATTTAAATACTCTTGTGCTTTGTTTTGTTTAATGATAATCAATGGCGAGTTTTTAGGCAGGTTAAGAAAGATTTTTGACCTTAATTTATATGAGGTAAAAGTGTGGACTTCGCTTCTTTCGAGAGGAGTTTCAACTGCAGGGGAGTTAAGCACTATATCTGATGTTCCTCGCTCGAGAACGTATGATATTTTAGAGTCTTTGGAGAAAAAGGGATTTGTTGTGATGAAGCTTGGCAAGCCAATTAAGTTTTTAGCTCTTAAACCAGATGAAGTCGTTGACAGAGTAAAGAAACATATGCTCTCTGTAGCTCAAGAGAAGACTAAATATCTTGATGAAATTAAAGGGGGAGATGTTCTGAATGAGCTTGCTTCATTGTATGACAATGGAATTAAATATATTGAGCCTTCTGATTTGTCTGGAAGTTTGAAAGGACGTCAAAATATTTATTCGCATATGGATATGATGATAAAGAATGCTAAGAAGAGCGCGACTATTATAACAACTGCTGAAGGGCTTAATAGAAAATTTGAGCATTTGATGCCTAGTTTTGAAAGAGCTAAGAAGAGAGGAGTTGCTCTTAAGATTGCCGCGCCTATAACTACTGAAAATGTTAAGTTTGCCCGTGAACTTTCTAAAATAGCAGATGTAAGGCATCTTGACAAGCATATGGGCAGATTTGCTATTGTAGATAATGAGCAAATGATGCTTATGCTTTTAGATGATAAGACAGTTCATCCTAATTATGACTTTGCTGCTTGGCTTTCAAGCGATTATTTTGCCAAGTCTATGACTCAGATGGTTGAGCATACTTGGAAAGATTTGACGCCTGTTAGCAAGCTGAAGATTTGATTATAGATGAGAAAGGCAATATTTATTGGAGAGTGACCCTTAAAGGGAAGGATTTATAAAGAATAATCGCTTGTTTTACACGTCAATGAAAGGGGGTGTAAAACAATGAGAAAATCTAGTAAATTGAATATTGCTTGTCCCAATAATAAATGCAGGTTATATAATAAAAAATTTAAGGAAAATATTGTTAAGAATG
>Ga0209542_10007316_pt1 | contig 21080 bp, 26 predicted proteins | sample RifCSPhighO2_01_FD_184028 | JGI IMG/M metagenome (GOLD analysis project Ga0209542, IMG submission 184028) | Soil microbial communities from Rifle, Colorado - Rifle CSP2_plank highO2_0.1 (SPAdes) (version 2) | ecosystem: Environmental > Terrestrial > Deep subsurface > Rock core/Sediment ... | reverse complement strand
AAGCAGATTAAGAATACCAATTGATATTGAAATCATTGCAGTAAATAATAGTAAATATCGAAATCCAAAATCAGCCACTACACCCACCTGACCTGCTATACCAATTGGACCCATTAATGAATCTTTAACACTAATACCTGAAAAAATATTTTTAAATAAAGTTCCAAATCCCAAAACTGTATTCTTCGTCATTTTTACTGTATCTATTACCCCGGCAACTATGGCATAACCCACTGGAAGTATTTTTGATTCTAATGTTCCCAATGATACACCTATTATTTTGTCACCATTTGAATTGAAACCACGAGTAACTGTAATATCAATTTCTTGATCACCACGAAGTATAGGAAAAACTACAAAATTATCATTTAATATTTCATTTGGAGAGTTACTTCCATCATTAATAAAATTTTGAAATTCCTCGGTGGTTTTAAAAGTTGGTAATCTATCTCCTATTTTTATTCCAGCTAATTCAGCAGATGAATTTGGTAGGACATCTAAAATTACAACACCTAAAGATTCTTGGGGATTTACTTTATTTATTCCAATATACGATGCAGTGATTAAAACAAAAGCTAAAATAATATTCATCATAGGTCCTGCAAACAATACCCACAATTGCGCCAAGCGTGATTTACTTCCAAATTTTCTATTATCATTGGTTCCATTACCTTCATTTTCGCCATCAATTGCCACATACCCACCCAAAGGTATGGCATTTAATGAATATGTAGTCTCACCCCTTTTCCAGCTAAAAAGTTTTGGTGGAAAACCAAAAGCAAATTCCTTTACCCGCATACCCATACTCTTTGCAGCAAAAAAATGCCCATACTCATGTACGATAACCACGATTAAAAGCACCAGAATAAAAATTATTATATTCATATTATTCGTTTCCCATTACTTCTTGTTCTTTCTTTTTAGATATACTTTCCAAATTCGCATTAGTATTATCAACTAACTTTTGAATTTCATCTTTTGTATTTCTTTGCTCATCTTCGGGGAGATCTTTTAAAGAATCCATAACATCGCCTCGGATTTTACGAACACGAATACGGGCTTCTTCATGAACTTGACCTAAAATTTTTACAGTTTGTTGGCGTCTTTCAGTAGTTAATGCAGGAAAGATTAATCTTATACCGTCACTGTCTGCCACGACGCCCAATCCTAAATTAGAATCAGTTAAAGATTTTTCTATGGCTTTCACAGCATTTTTATCCCAAGGAGCTATGCGAATAGTCTTTGGGTCTTCGATAGAAATACTGGCAATATTACGAATAGGTTGCATCATTTCGTATAATTCTACTTGAATTCCATCTAGAACCATCGGCGTTGCCCGCCCAGAATGAATTTGTTGGTATTCAGTATTTAACCAATCTTCTATTTTCTTAAATTGTTCTTGTGTTTCTTTAGACATATGTAAAATTAGTTTATCATATTAATTAATCTTTTACTATTTTATCTTTACTGGTATAAGTTTTATATAATACATAATCTCACCACCCCTTTCTTCTGAACCAGTTTGTTCAATTTCAAATGTATAGCCATAATCTTTATCTGGATTCTTTTTTGATTCGTTACTTAATTGACTTTTTCTCCATTTTGTGGGTTTGGTATTGGATTTATTGGTATTTCTGATGGCATATAAAAATTATAATAAATAATTAACTGATCCATTCCTTTTGTGGAATACCTGATTGTAGAATAATACCTTTTAATGTTCTTGGTTTTAATGCTTTCTTTCCATGAAATGGAACACATACATTTCGCATTTCTCCATTATAATGAGCAATGTAGTAAAAATGACTTGCATTTGTATAATTGAGAACAAAACCGTGTTCTTTTAAAAATCTTTCAACTTCAGTAAATGTCCAATTAAAAACTCCTTTAGCCATTATACTTTTGCAAATCCATATACATCTACAAGATATGGAGATTTAATTTTAGTAGGAGAATGTAAAATTTTCCATAATTTTTCATATTCTGGATCAGATTTTTGGTTTAAGTTTTGGTGTCGTGAGCCTTTGATTTTCTTTGCAGATTGAACATACCCAGCAACAGCTTGGAATAAACTAAACAATGCTAGTTTAGGGTCATCACTGGATTCCACAATATTAAATTCCAAAGCAACGGCATACCATGTATCACCGTCCCTAAAAACAATATGTCTAAATGTCCCCTTTTTTGGTGTATTCATAACTAAATATAATATACCATGCAGAAATATCCACCACAAGTATTATTAGAATAACTTATTTTAAAGGATCGTCACCACATAATCCAAAATAAATTTGGGGGCGATGTGATTGTCGGCCAGTGAATTTTGGGCTTTTAGTAGTTTTTCTAAAATGTCTTTACTGTGTCCGCTTAAATTATTATTTAAAGGATTCTCTTTAAAACTATCAGTATAAAAATCTTCAATCAAATCCCTGACTAGTTTTTCAGTATATGTGCGGATTTCATGACTTTCTTTATTTTTTATTTGTTCTGCGACATGTTTGATTCTTTCACCAACAGACATTTTTACAAATTTTGCTATCTCATTATCATTTTTTAATGAATTATTTGTATTGTTATTTAATTCGATAATAGTACAACGAGATTTTATAGTTGGTATAACTTCGGTTCCATTTTGAACAAAAAGGAAAAATATATAATTGTTTCGTGCTTCTTCAAATATTTTTAATAATAATTCTTGCGCGTCTATTTTTAAACTTTCTTGCGCAAGAATTGCAATAGTATATCCATCTTCATTGTTTGCATTGCGATAATACCAAGCATTTAAATCATCAGCGTCAGACTTTTTAAAAGTATCACCAATAAATACAAAATGTCCGGGTTTTTTTAAACTAATACCAATATTTTCCAAAGCTTTTTCAAAATCATTTCTATTCTGCTGGAAATCTCCAATACACAAATATGCATGAGATAAATTTTCTTTTTTTAGGATATTTAAAAATGGATTTGTATCACCCATAATATAATTTATTTTTGTTTTAATAAAAGAGCTCGTTTATACATGTCTAAATGTTCTAGTGCTTCACCTGTGCCTTTGGCTACGCATAACATTGGTTCTTCAGCAAGGCGTGCTCGTACACCGGTTCTACGATAAACCAATTCAGGGAAAGAGCGTAATTGGCTTGTCCCACCGGTCATAATGATTCCGTGGTCAATAATGTCTGATGCCAATTCCGGAGGAGTTTCTTGTAATACATCTTTGATGGCTTTTATCATAATGCGTAATTCTTTATCAATTGCACGGCAAATTTCGTTTGTTGTAACTTGAGCTGTGCGAGGCAAACCTGTTAAATAGTCGCGACCTTTGATAAGCATTGTAATTTCATCATCAACTGGGACAGCAGATGCAACTTTTATTTTAATTTGTTCAGCTGTACGATCTCCAATTGCTAGATTAAAAGATTTTTTTATAAAGTCAGTAATTGCAGTGTCTAATTTGTTCCCAGCACATTTAACAGATGTTGAAGCCACAATTCCACCCAGTGATATTACAGCTACATCGGTAGTTCCACCACCAATATCTACCACCATATGACCCCTGGATTCATAAATAGGAATACCAGCTCCAATTGCCGCCAAAATTGGCTCTTTGGCGACATAAGCATTTCTAGCACCAGCTTTCAGAGCTGCTTCAATAACAGCGCGTCTCTCTGTGGAAGTTATGCCTGCAGGAACTGAAATTAAAACATCAGGTTTTACAAATGACCATTTACCCAATGCTTTGGTCATATAATAACGAAGCATTGCTTCTGTAACACGATAATCCGCAATAACACCATCTCGCATTGGGCGATAAGCAATAATACTGTCAGGAGTTTTACCTATCATATCTTTCGCAGCATCCCCTACTGCTAATATTTTATTATCTTGCTCACTAACAGCAACGACAGATGGTTCAAGCAATACTATTCCTTTTCCAGGCACATAAACAAGAGTATTTGCAGTACCCAAATCAATTCCAAGGTTTTTTCTAAATAAAGCCATATGGGGCTACTATAGCATATCAAATCTTATTATTACAGGGTTGTTAATTGTGCTAAAATGACATTATGTATTTGATCAATGTTATTCCACTTCATCGAAAAATTCCTGATATTTCTCTTTCTTATATTAGTAAAGATAATATTAAACTTGGTACAATAATAGATGCACCTATTAAAAAAAGTTTAGAGCAATCTTTAGTAATTTCAATTCAAAATGTAAAGGACGAAAAAAGTTATATCAAATCATTGCCTTGGAAACTAATTTCTATTCAAAAAAATAAAGATAATGTAATTTTACAAAAAAAAGTCATTGATACTTTGTTTGATTTTTGTTCTTATTCATTTGTTAATCCGGATGTAGTTATTAGAGCTTGTTTAAAGGAGTTTAAAGTTCAAAAGTTAAAAGTTAAAGGAAATATAGAAACCTTGACTATTACTTCATCAAACAGAAAACTTAAAAAACTAAACAATGGGCAAGATTATGTCTCTACTCTTCAAAATTTTATATCTAATTTTACTATCAATTCACCTAAAATAAATAAAATTTCAATAGATGATGCCGGAGGATTATCAAATTATGGAATCCTTTATTTAGGTTTTGACCCTGTGGCTTTTATAGTTTTATTAGCTAGAAATTTAAATATACCCATTTCATTTATCAATGGTGGGCAAAGATTGCGTTATCAAGAATGGAATCTTTTACAAAATAAAAAGCAAAGTTTGTTCCTTACTAATTTGAGAATTATTTCAAGAGAAGATGAAGACCATATAATAAAACAATATCCAATTGCAAAAAAAATACAAGAAATTATATTAAAAAATACATTACTTGGTAGAAAGATTTTAATATTAGCTAGTGCAAAAAACTTTGCTCCAAAAACCATATGTGGTGATTGTGGGCAAATTCATATATGCCCAAATTGTAAAAATCATCTTAAACTCGTAAAAAATGGGCGAAACTATGCTCGTATTTATGGAGTCTCTGGTGAATACATATTTGTGTGTGCAAATTGCAATAATGGCTATACAGCATTAACCAAATGTACAAATTGTGATTCATGGAATTTGTTACCAATAGGTTATGGTATTGAACGAATAATTGAAAATTTAGAAAATTTAATTCCCAAAAAACAACATGGGGATATTTATGATTTCTCTACATCTGTAAAACAAAAAAAATTAAAAAATTGGGGAAATAAAGGTGGAATAATTATTGGGGGTTTGAATTTAATCAACGAAATAGAATTATGTGACATTTGTATTGTGCCATCATTAGGCGCATTACTTTATAATGGATTTTTTGAATCAAGTGAGCGTGTTCGTGATATTTTAGAATATGCCCAAAATTGTTCCCAAGGTATGATTGTGTCTGTATTAAAAGATAATGAAAAAGATTTTTTAGATCTCACTTGCACACAATGGAAGAAACAAGAATTAACAGATCGAAAAACCCTAAACTATCCTCCATATGCGAGACATTTAATTCTAACTCTCGACCCATATGCCAGCCGTGCCGAAAAAATCCAAAATGAAATTGTAAAAATCCTAGAAAAATTTACTGATCCTAATACCGGGTTTGCTGTAGCAATAGAAAAAGACATCTTTGGTCAAGTAAAAATCCATGCTTCATTCCCAAACACCCATTGGTCTATAACCAATAGTGACTATTCCCTGCCCCTAAAAATCAAAAAATCTTTACTCCCATTTTGGAAATATTTAAAAGTAGAGGTTTATTAAATTAAACTCTACTCATTTAAATATTTATCTATAAGTTCATAATTTTGATACTCTCCAAGTGTAGAGCCCCTGTTTTCCATTTCTTCAGCATTTTCTTTAAACATTTGTATTACCTTTGATTTTTCACCTATGCCCATATATGCCTTGGCTAATCTTTTTTGATCAAAATTAGAGCTTCCTCTCTTTTGCAGATCCTCTTGATAAGTTATTGCTATCCTATAGGACTCCTCTGATTTTTCTTTATTTCCCGCTTTTTCATAGGCTTCTCCTGCCCTTTCCGCCTTTGCTCCTTGCCCCCACTCTTCAGCTTCTTTCTCCCACATTTTTTTTGCATTTTCAGTATCACCTAATTTTTCATACGCATTAGCAAGCCCTGAATAGCTCTTATCACTTCTAAAAGCTTTTTGGTTAAGTTGAATATATTTTCTATACATTTCATTTGATTTTTCAGTATCACCTAATTTTTCATACACGTCAGCGGCGTGAAAATAATTTCCACTATATTTAGGATCCTCGCTAAGTCTAATTTGTCTAATACTTTTCTCCCACATTTCTTTTGCCTTTTGTGAATTTCCTAAATCTGCATACTTTTCCGCAGCCTGACTTGCCAGAAAACCAGAACCCTGATCAGAGTTACTCCTAAATTCGTAATCTTCTGCAAGAAACTCTATCAACTTATTTGCTTCCTCGGTTTTACCAAGAGATTTATAAAGTCTAATCTTTTCAAAATTATCTAAATTATCTAAAATTTTTGGATCTATAGAAATTTGTTCAGCCATTTTTTGCCTAATTTCTGTAATCTTATTTTTTAATTCTTCAGTATTAATTTGTGTTTCAGTTTCATTTTCTATTGGCTTCCCATTTTCTGTTGCACCCTCCATAATATCAAATTTTTCTTTTGTAGTTTCTGTTGCTTCTTCTTTTGGAGTTTCACTAACAAAAAGATCTTCACCATTAGCTGGTGGGACAACTTCTCCATTTTCAGAAACTAGAGCACTATCAAAAAATTCTTGTTTTGCAGATTTAGTTTCTACTGTTTCAGTATTTTCTGGGTTTACACTTGTAACCACGTCTATTTCTTTTTGTCTATTCTCTTGAATTTGTGCTATTTCTGCATCAACTTCGGCAGTTTCATTTTGTATTTCACTGATATCACCCCCATTTTCAGTTATTTGTCTTGTTTCAATATCTGTTGTTTTTGTTTCATTTACTTTATTTGCAATTTCTGAAATAGCATTTTCTGCTGCCTTTGCAATATCCCATTCCATAGCAACTTCTGCATTGATTTTAATTTCTTCAAGGGCTTCTACATTGCCTGTTTTTTTAGCTTCTTCTATTTTATTTATTTCTTCATTCATAAAATTATAATTATTAAGCACCTAATATATTCGCACGAATTTTCTCTATTTTCTTTTGTTCTAATTCTTTTATATAATTACGAATAATAGTATGGCGCTTAACACCCAAAGCTTTCAACTCGGCTATCGCTTTATCTCTTATTTCTTGAATTTTCTTAACTTGTTGTTCTTCTGTCATTTGCATATTATTTAGATTTTAGCTAATAATTTACTATACTTTTTCAATTCTTGAGTAAAACCATTCTTTTTTAAAAAATCTGAAATTGGTTTTCCACATTTCAAACAAAAATCTTTGGTATTAAACAAGCCAAATCCAGCGACAATATAATTGTCTTTAATTGTTTTTTTACAAATATCACATTTTTTAGTATTCATAATTATTTAAACTATTCTAATTCCTGTTTTTCTAATTTCGTATTTATTATTCACTATTTAAGTATATCATTAAAAAATTAGACAAGCAAAAATAAGTTTATTTGCATTTTCTTTATACTGTGCTATATTTATCTACATATATGAGTAAAATACAAGTAGAAGTTAGTAAAGCAGGTACTGAATCCGGGGCATCATTGCTACGTCGTTTTCAACGCAAAGTTCAAGATTCTGAAATTGTTAAAAAGGTTCGTGGAAAAAGATACAATGAAAGACCAAAATCAAAATTAACAAATAAGAAAAATAAATTAAAGCGCAATAAAAAAGGCGTAGAGATTGAAAAACTTAAAAAGCTTGGCAAAATAAAACCTCGTATTGTCCGAGGTGCTAAAAAATCTTTTTAAACTATGATTGATACGGATACATTTTCAATTGTATTTTTGTCTTCAAAATCAAATATTAATAAAAGGGAGATTTCCAGTCTTCCTTTTATTAATATTAAAGATCATATTTTGGGTAAAAATTATGAATTATCATTAGTTATAGCTAACAAAAAAACAATCACAAATTTAAATAAAAAATATAGGAATATGGACTATACTCCGAATATTTTATCATTTCCTTATACAAAAAAATCCGGTGAAATTTTTATACATTTACCAACAGCCAAATTACAGGCTCCGAAATTTGATATGGATTTCCCGACTTATGTAGTGTTTTTGTTTATCCACGGGTGTTTGCATTTGAATGATGTCCAACATAGTAGTACAATGGAGATGCAGGAAATGAAAATACTAAAAAATTTGTATTTAAATAAAAAACTTGCAAAAGATAAGAATGTTCGGAAAAAATAAACAATCAGACTATACAATTGGAATTGATATTGGGACTCATACAGCCCGAGCAATTGTTACTTTGAAAAAAAAGGATAAGAATCCATATTCAGAAATTATTGCAGTTGCTGCTTGTGAATCCAAAGGTCTTCGCAATGGTTATATAACACATTTAGAAAGTGCTAAAGAATGTGTCTTGACTCTAATTTCTCAACTGAAAGAACAATCTCATACTGATTTTAAAAAAGTAAATATATCTATTGGTGGAATTAGTGTTAGCTCAGTATTGTCCAACGGTGAATGTCTAATTACTCGCAGTGATGCAATAGTTACCGAGCTTGATATTCAAAAAGCTATTGAAGAAGCCGAGAAAAAAATAGATCTGACAAATCGTGAAGTTTTACACACTATACCAATACTTTATAAAATTGATAGTAAAGAAGTTTTGGGCCGTCCTATTGGTATGCGTGGGAATCGTCTCGAAGTTCGAGTTTTCTTTGTTATTTGTTTAGCTCAACATTTATCTGATGTTATTGATCTTTTTACTGAAATAGGTATCGAAGTTGAAAATATTGTTGCGTCGCCTATTGCAGCAAGTTCTGTCGCTTTGACTGAATCTCAAAAACAAAATGGTGTTATGCTTGCAAATATTGGTGCGGAAACTGTTTCGGTAATTGTTTACGAGCATGGATTGCCACTGGCATTACAAGTATTCCCTATTGGTGGGTCAGATTTTACAAAAGATATCGCACTGGGTCTCAAAATTGGAGTCGAAGAAGCTGAACTTATAAAAACAGGTAAATCCATAGGTTCATATTCAGAAAGAAAATTATCCGAAATTATCGAAGCTCGTCTGCGTGATATTTTTGAATTGTTGGAAAAGTTTTTAAAAAAAATAAATCGAGATGCATTATTACCAGCTGGAATTATTATTACAGGAGGTGGTTCACATATCTCTCAAATTGAATCACTTGCACGAACTAGTTTGCGATTACCAACACGAGTTGGTATACCTGAACATTTATTACAAATAAAACCTCGAATTCGTGATGTGTCATGGATTGTATCGTATGGTTTATGTAATTTTAATTATAAAGATTACACATTTAATAAAATAAAAAATACATCTAACAATAAAAATTTTACAAACAAAATAAAAAACTTTTTTCATGATTTAATGCCCTAAAATGTCTTATATAAGGACATTTTTTTGATATAAATCAAGTGTATAAAAAATTTGTCAGCTGTATAGTTTTCTGGTATAGTCAAAAAGTTATACATTAATTATGGAAAATTCTTATGGCCAAAGTTGACACACCAATAGAGACATTTGCTCGTATCAAGGTTATCGGAGTCGGAGGCTCTGGTGCAAATGCGCTCAATCATATGATTGAGTCCAAAGTAAAAGGTGGCGAATTTATCGTCATGAATACTGATACTCAAGATTTACATAAATCATTAGCAGAAAAGAAGATTCATTTAGGTAAAAACCTGACCCGAGGTTTAGGTGCCGGAATGAACCCTGATATTGGACGCAAAGCTGCCGAAGAAACAAAAGCCGAAATTCAAGATGCTGTCAAAGGCGCTGACATGGTTTTTATTGCTTGTGGTATGGGTGGTGGCACTGGCACAGGCGCAAGTCCAATTGTCGCTGCTGCAACTCGTGAACAAGGCATCCTAACCGTTGCTGTTGTTACAAAACCATTTTTATTCGAAGGTGCTCAACGTATGCGTATGGCGGAAAAAGGTATTGCAGATCTTGAACAAGAAGTAGATGCAATTATTGTTATTCCAAATGAAAGAATTCTTTCTGTTGCTCCAAAAGATACAAGTTTTAAAGATGCTTTTGCAATGTGTGATGAAATTCTTCGTCAAGCAGTCGAAGGTATTTCAGAACTTATCACAACTCCTGGAATGATCAATGTCGACTTTGCCGATATTCGCGCAGTTATGGCTAATGCGGGCTCAGCTTTGATGGGTATTGGACGCGCCAGTGGTGAAGGCCGAGCAGCCAAAGCCGCCATGGAAGCCATCAATTCCCCACTTCTTGATTTATCTATCAGTGGTGCCAAAGGTGTTTTACTTGCAATTTCAGGAGGTGATGATTTATCTATTCACGAAGTTTCCGAAGCTGCAAATATTATCACTCAAAATGTTGATAAAGATGCAAAAGTTATTTTTGGAATGATCCGTGATGATAAATTAAACAAACACGAAATGAAAATTACTTTAATCGCAACAGGCTTCCCTACAGATATGCCTAAAAGGGTGACTCCAATGTCACAACAAGTAAATTCAAGCATCAATTCTATCTTGGGTTCTGACGAATCTCGCAGTAATTCACTATATGATACACAAAATTCCCCTGCTGCACTTGCAAATCAAGATAACAATATGAAATCAAATGATAATAATATAAAAACTCCTGATATCATTATTGACGATTCTGTATCTGAAGAAGCAGGTAGTGATGACTGGTCAAGTGTTCCCGCATTTTTAAGACGAAACAAACGCTAATATATTAAAAAAACAAATGCAGTTAAAACTGCATTTGTTTTTTTGTGCTACTATTTGACAAATCTATGTATAACTGTTATTTTTAATAAAAATCAATCCAGGCAAATTCAACCCTGTTTAGATTAGGGTTTCGATGTGTTACCTAGAAATACACATTCTCAGTTCTTTAAAATTAAACCAATGAATTATTCAAAACAAGCTGTCAAGCAATTACGAAAATTAGATGAAATGATCCTAAAAGAGATCGAAATTAAGTATCCAGAGTACATAATATACTCTGAGTTTGAGAAAATGAGAGTTCTTGAAAAAGAACTAACTTCTAGAAATTCTCTTGAAGAAAAATGGGCGATATGTAGTATTGCATCCGAAATTAGACCTAAACAAAAAACATATCACCTTATCCAAGAGATAGGAGAATACATCAAAGTAAAAGTAATTGAGGTCTTAAACTCGGAAACTACTTCAAATCTCAAGGTTCAATCGTTATGGGAATTGTTTGAACATATTCCCCACAAAGATCAGTTCAGAAAAGAAATGCTGGAAATTATTTATAATATTGAAAAAGATCCATTAGGTCTTTTTAAATTATTTTTCTATACAGCAGAGCATATTCTCAAGAATCGAATCTTTTATGATTTTAAAGGGTTAGCTAATTCTGGATTATTATTCAAAAAGATTCTCTTTCTTGAAAAACCAGATTTTGAAAACTTAGCAGATTATAAACAAGAGATGCTTGAAGAAATGTCTGAGCGTTCGGATGTAAACTTTACTCAAACTGAAATGAAGGGGTATGCGATTGCTTTCAGTGGATATTCAAGACAATTGAATGAGATCCTTTCTGATGACCAGGAAAAAATAACTCGTGTATTGATAGCCAAAACATTTATTAAAATTGCAAACGAAGTTTCTAAATCTAAGGGTGTGAGAATTCTTGGTAACTTTCGAGGCCACGCCTATCTTTTTGGTGACCAAAAACCCAAAATATATACTGCAATTGCTGGTATGGAAGAAATAGGGGGGAAAGAAGAAAGACTCGATACACTTCGTGTAAAAATTCCAATGGCTACTGATATTGAAGACTTGATAAACATACACAAAATACACAAAAAAGTCTTTATTGAAATTGATGCTGATTATTTAAACCTCTTTTTCAAAATATTTAGCAAACAAAAACAATTATCACTAGATAACCTTGAAAATATTTTTTATATTTCTAGCGTTTATCTTGAAGTTTTTGATAAACTTGATTCTGAAACACAAAAAAGTTTTTTGCTGAGCATTTTTCGTATCTTTGGTCAGTCTTTTGGTATGAAGAAGAAATTAGAACAGTTAAGAAACAAAAAAATCTCTTCATACTTAAAGATCTTTGAAAGTCACCCAATTTTTGAGAAATTTCCTAAACATCTATTAGAGAGATGGAAATACTTGCTTAAATCTTCAACTAAAGGAATCACCCAGGATATGCTGATTGAAAGTATCGAAAGTAAAAAAGACTTTCATTCACTTTGGGAAATAGGTAAGCAAAAGAAACACAACTTTGGATCTTTAGCTTTCAATATTTGGTTGAAAAAAATAAGTTCTTTTGATTTTGGGAAAGAGCAGACTGCATTAGTGAGATCAATAATCTCCAACTATTTATACAACAGAGAGAAAGTAAAAGTATCAAAGGATGCAGAAGCTATCTTTTTGGAGAATATCCTAAAGAACTTTATCCCGATCTTGGACCATAATCTCCAAATGGAGCTCAAAGAAATGCTTTCTTTTTGAAGACTAAAGGTATCGTCTAAGACGATACCTTTTTTAATTTAATATGCTAAAATAGGACTTATGAATGATACAATTTATGACCTTGTAATTATAGGAGGTGGTCCAGCAGGTGCAGCTGGGGCTGTTTATTCAGCGCGCAAACAACTTAAAACCGCAATTGTCGTATCCGAATGGGGTGGACAATCTCAAGTATCCGAAACTATTTACAATTGGATTGGCACAAAAGAAATAAGTGGGGCAGATTTAGCGAAAAATTTACGCGCTCATGCATTATCCTATCTTGGAGATTATTTGGATTCTATAGAAGGTGAAAAAGTCACAAATATTACAAAAAATGAAAATGGCCAATTTATAATCCAAACTGATTCTGGGAAAAATTTAATTACAAAAACAGTTCTTATTTCAACTGGATCTTCTCGTCGCAAACTAAATGCTATCAATGCTGACAAATACGAACACAAAGGCATCACATATTGTGCATCTTGCGATGGACCAGTATTTTCAGGCCAGGATGTTATTGTTGTTGGCGGTGGAAATGCCGGCTTTGAATCTGCTTTGCAACTGTCCGCATATTGCAAAAGTGTAACTATAATTCATAAAAATAATGAATTCAAAGCTGATGCCATAACAGTCCAGAAAACTTTTGATAAACCAAATGTTAAATTAATTTTAAATGCTGAAATCGTGCGTGTAGACGGAGAAGTTTTTGTAAATTCTCTTACATATCGTGATAAAACTACAAATGAAGAATCAACGATTCCAACAGGTGGAATCTTTGTAGAAATCGGACAATATCCTAGCACTGATTTTGCTAAAGATGTAATCAATCTAACACCTATTAATACAATCATTGTAGACCCTATGAATCAGCGTACAGAGACTGCAGGTATTTGGGCAGCTGGCGATTGTACAAATGGGCTCTACCATCAAAATAATATTGCAGCCGGTGATGCAGTCAAAGCCATTGAAGACATATATCAGTTCATCCAAAGAGCATAGGTTCATAACTAGGTTCTAGTTTCTAGTGGCTAGGTTCTAGACTAGTCACTAGCACCTAGCAACTAGTCACTTAAGATAATTAAAAAAACTGATTAAATTAATCAGTTTTTTTAATTATCTTTTCGAGTTCTCGAAGTTGCTCAATAGTATTTACTCCCAAAGCTTCTTCCGGTGAAATATTTACTGATGCAATAGATTGATCAATCCCCGCATACCCAACTAAATCTGTTAAATAATATTCACCTTGTGAATTTTCATTTTTAATTTCACTTAATTTTTCGTATAACCAATCTTTTTTAAAACAAAAATAACAAGGATTTAATTCTTTGATTTTTTTCTGTTCTTCATTTGCATCTTTAAATTCAATACCTTTTATTATTATACCTTTCTCATCTCTTATAATTCTACTGAAAGATGAATAAAAAACCTGATACCAATTATCAAAATCAGGAACGGTAACAGTTGCCATGGTTAAGTTTTTTCCACTATCAATATGAGTCTTAGCCAAATTAGCTATCATCGCCCCAGTTATTGCTGGTTGATCGCCATAAAGTACTAAAACATGTTTTATATCTGATGAAATGCCCGTTTGGGTAACCTTTACAGCGTGCCCAGTACCCAATTGCTCGGTCTGCTCGATATAGCTGACTTTGTCTCCCAAATGCTTCATTATTAGCTCTTTACCATAGCCAACTACTAGTATAGGCTTATTTGTAATGCCACTGTGCAGACAAGCTTCTGTAACATATTCAATCATAGGCTTACCATGAAAAGGCACCAAAACCTTGGGGATTTCCATCCCCATGCGTGTACCCTTTCCCGCCGCTAAAATAACAATTTGGATGTCGTTGACTTCATTCATATACATCCAAATATCTTAACAAATTAAGCCTATTTTATCTATTGACTTTTAATACCAAAGATGATATAATGTAAGTCAATCAAATAAATCGAAAAAAATATGAAAACAAAAATCATTTTGGGTTTTTTTGCCCTTAGTACAATTTTATTTCAAAATTCATCCTGTGGTAACAGTAGTGCCATTGACCCTGCTTATGCTTCATTACCAGAAAAGGAGTACCCGCCTAACTTAGTAACAGCATCTTCCAAAAAAATCATCTTTTCCTTGCACGATTCTCTTCTTGCAAAAAAAACTCTTGAAGACATGGTTGATCTTGGATGGCGTGATGCCCGACTTTACAAACATGGTAAAAATAATGCACTAGTGGTGTGGCCATCAAGTGATAATGGTATCAGTTTGGTCGGAAAGACCTTGTGGAGAAACGGAAAAGGTTATGATATATGGGAGGGAAACAAAGATTCCTATATTGAAACCCGGAACGAAACATCTGCTTTTATTGCATTGAAAAATGCAAATCATTATATTGATGAATTCCTTAAAGGCATGGGTAATTATACTATGTATACACGCTCAATTACCAGCGTACAATCTTACCCAGGCGATGAACATTTGTGGCGTGTAAAATTTTATATCGCGTTAGAATAAATAATTTTACTGGTTTTGATAAAACCTTACAAAACGGTCTCATGGCCGTTTTTTTATATTGTAAGTATAACAAAATACAACGGCCGTTGTATTTTGTTATACTTACAAACTTTCCCAATTAACAAATTGTGTAGCGACAACTGGTTTGTCATCTATCAAGTGGTAGTTTCCTCCACGGGGTTTGTTCATTATCATTTGATGATATTTAAAACCATGATCATTTAGCCATTTTTCAGTGATTTCTCTTGTGGATTCAAGGCGTGAAGTAAAAAATGTAATGATATGCCCAGCTTCATAATAACTATTTATTTTTTCCTTTGCGCCCGCAATTTCCATAGCCTTCGGAATTCTCTCTGGTTCTTCGTTTGGAATGTCGTCACAAATAGTTCCATCAATATCAATAAGATAATTTGTAATACCATGTGGTAATTTAACACTACCCCTGGTTCCGTCAGGATTTGTTACTTGGATAAAATTTGGATTTTGCATAATAAATTTATTTAATAAAAGTGGGCGGTACAGAATTCGAATCTGTGACATCGTCAACGTCAATGACGCGCTCTACCAACTGAGCTAACCGCCCATAACCAATAACATATATTTTAATCTTTTGTTTAGATTTTCCAAAATTGATCTTTATTTATATTCAATTTTTTTAAAACTTCAAGAAAAACACCTATGGAAACTTCTCTGTTTGAATGTTTTGGAATTGTAATACAAATAGATCCATTAAAATATTGCACATGACTTCCTTTTTGTCTAATTATTTTAAAACCCAAAGAAGTTAAAACACTGTGCAATTGTTTATAATTAGGAACCTTAGGCATATATTGGCATTAATATAATATTTGATTTTATAGGTTTAGGTTTACTAACTTTTAAATGCTCAACATACAACTCAAGTGCTTCTTCTATATTTTTTAAAACATCTTCATATGTTTTACCTTCTGAGGCACAAACATCATTAATACCAAGAACAACAGCGCTGTAACCCTTTTTTTCTTTCTCTATTTTTACACTAAAAGTATTTAAATTTTTTACTTCTTTCTTCATATAGTTATTATAACACAAACCTATATATTTATACAAGCTAGTATGGCTATAAAAAACTACTGGGTTTACCAGTAGTATAATTAAAAAATCTATTCTTTAAACTTGAGGTTAACAAAAATTAAAAACCTTTCAAGTTCATATAGACTATGCTTACCAAGACCTGGTATTTTGCAAAGATCGTCTAATGTCCAATCAATTAGTTCCCCTAAATTTTTAATTTCATTGGCTTTTAATTTATTTTGAGTTCTAGTTGTTATAGGAAGATCGCGAATCTCTGTTTTAAGAAGTTTTTCTGCGTCATAAATAATCCCAGTCCTGTATTCTTCTTCCTTTTCTAAGAAATCTATTTTGAGAAACATTTGACCGTCTCCTGTAATCTTCATAGAACGTATCCCGTCATTACCTTTTACTAAACCTTGTTTTTTTAATATTTCAAGTAATTCAAATTCTGAGAGAGTCACTGTTTTCTCAGTAAATTTTTTTGTTATCATATTTTTATAATTTCTTAACTAGAAGATACCATATATACTAAACAAAGTCAAATTATTGTCCCAATATATCATATATGATATATTATTTTGATGGATGTTAATGAATTAATAAAAACTTTGGAAAGTCAGGGTAAAAATACACTTGCAAATGTTATTGCAAAAAGTGGTAATTTAACTATTGACCAATACAGTAAATATCTTTGGGATTATGATACACAAATACCCCTTGAGCCTGCATTAATTCAAGCTTTCCAAATGGAATTTAAAAGACTGGGTATTGATGAAATAAAAGGGAGTGAAATTATAGATTCTTTCGAAAAATACAGGACTTTACAAACTGCCCCACATACAGGACTTTTAGACAGTACCAGTGTGCCAGCAATGGCATTACATACTGTAGCCCTAGAATCTATTCCATTTGACTCATACTATGTAGTTGGAACATTTTCCGGTATTCCATTTGGGAACGATTCGTATCCAGGAGCTTTATCTTTTAACATAAATAATGATTTTGAAAATATTATAGACAAAGAAAGTGTTTATTATAATAGTTTTAAAAAACGCCAAATAGATAGAATCCGTGATGTAGAAAATGAAAGATATAATCGTATGGCTTTATACGAAAACACTATGCGTGATGATTTGGTTTATCGATCTGTCATTCCACCACTTTTCAAATCCGTCTATCCATATTTGAATAATAAAGTTAAAGATTATTTAAAATATCAAGATGGCGATACGGATTTTACGAAAGTTATGCTAAATAGCGTCCAATCTTTTTCCCAAAAACTTTTCAATAATGAAAAGATAATTTTTGTAGACATTAATGAAGTCATCACAAATTATTTAACAATTGTATTAAAAGACACGGATCATTTTATTTACAAAATGTTTTTTAATGAAGATACTCATAAAAAAGTAATGGAGATTTGGTCGCATAATGCACATTTTTTCTACGACATTGTTAAGACCGACTCTGGTAAAAAGCAAGTTCATGCATATATAGAATCTTTACTTTTAAAAAATATACATAACCAGCAAGAAATAAATCCCGAAAAACTTATACAAAAATTAAAAAATGATAGATTTTGTCCAGGAGTATTTTTGGGATTCACAGTACTGTCTTTCTTAAATGGTTTTCAATGTTTTGGTTCTTTTAAACAAGTCAGCTATTTAACTGACTATAAAAAAACTTGGCTTGAAAGTAATTTATTACCTACTGATATTACAAATGTAAGAACTGATTCATTAACAACAGGCGCACTGCCCAATGAGAATGACCAATACAAGACTGCAATTGATATAATTTTAGGAGCAAGTTGGCAATCTCCTGATGGAAATACAAAATTTAATGATATGCTATTTCCAATACAAGACAGACTTATTAAATTTAAAGTATAATCAACAGTATGGCAAAATATCATTTTATAGGCATGTGTGGCAAAGCAATGGGGACATTAGCTCTCATGCTTCAATCCCAAGGCCACACTGTTACAGGGTCTGACGATGGCTTTTACGAACCAATGCTTTCGTATTTAACTAGTCATAACATCACTTTTTATACTGGCCACAAGCCTGAAAACATACCCACTGATGTTGACTATATTGTTATTGGTAAACATGCCAAATTAGTTCCAGAGACAAATATGGAGGTTAAACAAGCTTTTGATAAATATAAAGAAAAAATAAAATCTTTACCTGAAATTTTAAATACTTTAACAAAAAACAAAGATACAATCATTTGTGCCGGGTCATTTGGAAAATCCAGCATCACAACACTTACAAGTTTTATTTTAGAAAATACTGGTGTTAATCCTTCCTATTTTATAGGAGCCGTGCCAATAGATTTAATAGATTCCGGTAAATTAACAAATTCAAATTTATTTGTATTAGAAGGTGATGAATACCCTAGTTCCAATTTTGACGAAAGTCCAAAATTTTTACACTACAATCCACAAAATGTAATTTTGACTTCTTGTGAGCATGACCATGTCAATGTGTACCCTACGCTTGAATCTTATTTAAAACCTTATCAAGATTTATTAAAATTAATACCAAGTGATGGCTTGCTGGTTTATGCGAAAGATGGTGCACATATCGAAGATATTTTAAAAAATATAAATTTCAAAAAAATAAGTTATGGGTTAGATAGTAGTTCAAATTATTATCCAGAAAATATAAAATTTGGCGACATTACATATTTTGATTTAATGAAAGATGGAGAATTTATAATAAATATAGAAACAATTTTATTAGGCAAGCATAATATTTTAAATATTATTGGCGTATGTGCAATGTTATTAGAGAAAAATCTTGTATCCCCCCTCCAATTACAAAATGCTATTAAAATTTTTCATGGGGTAAAAGGTAGACTAGACAAGAAGACTTTACCTCGCGATAGCCTTAATGAAGCCGAGATTCTTAATACCACAATTCCCATAATAGAAAGTTATGGCTCGTCACTGGCAAAAGCTCGTGCCGATATTGATGCAATAAAATTACACTATAAAGACAAAAAAATAATTGATATTTTCGAGCCTCATACTTTTGGTTGGCGCAATCGGGCAAATTTACATTGGTATGACACTGCATTTAATGATGTTGATATTGTTTATATATTCCATCCCCCATCACATGGGGCAAGTGCTGACCAATTAACTGTCGACAAAATCGTAAATCGTGTTAATCTTTCTGAAACTTCACAACTTGCGCAAGAACCGTTCTTACGCAAAAAAGCCATAGCTGCCGCAAATAAAGAAGAAGTTTACGAATTATTAAAACAAGACCTAACTGCCGATTCCTTAATCCTGCTGACTACCTCTGGCTCACTGGATAACCTACCCGAAGAGTTACCAAAAGAAATAAACTCTCTCATCGCACGGGCGTAATCCCGTTAGAAGTAGATTCAGTTTTCGAATCGTTAGTTCTAACGGGATTGACATAAATCCTAATTGGGTGTATACTGTGCTCTAATTTAAACTATATATCATGAACAAAAATTCAAAAACTGGTACTACAGGTATTATGCCTGAAAAAACTATTACACAAACAAAATGTCAACTTGAAACAATTCTTAAAGAAAAGCCTCAAGAAGGTGGTACCATCGCTTTTTTAGTTGGCGGAGAATTAAAAAAATTCAAAGTAGCTACAACAAAACATCATTTAAATGGTTTAGTTGATTTGGTTTGTTCTGATGGAAAACACGATCACTATGAATTGAAGTTAGTCGTTGGATTATCCACTGGCACAATGAAGCGAATTGAAAGAGAGGCTTATAACCGAATTCTGGCTCAAATAAAAGAAGAGCAAACCGCTACTTCTTCATAACCAGTAAAAAACCAAAAAAATCTTCTTAAAAACTCTTAACGGCTGCACACCACAGCCGTTTTTTTATACCCAATCGTTAGGCCAAGTCTTGCGATAAATAAAAACCCCACCGAAGCGGGGTTGTTAAGTATCTTTTTTTGAGAATAGACTTATTAACCATTTTAAAAATGATTTAGTTTCTATTTTTTGAAAATTATTTTCTTCTTTCCCAAATAAAATTTTATTAAAATCTTTTTCTATGGAAATTATGAATTTTTTCTCATTAAAAGAAACAATATTGTTAGTATTTCCATTTGCGGGATAATCTGCCAAAATCCTTTTTTGATCAAAGATTACTAAGGAGTTCTTGATGTGATCTTTAAAATTATAATTGAAATTAAGCCCTTGATCAAAATAATGAACTACTAATTTTGATTCATTTATTCCAATTTTTACTTCTTCTGGTATTTCTTTTTCTTTTTCTTCATTTATTATGAAAATCACCACTTTTATTCCTTTTTGAATAAGGTCTTTTAACCGTCTTAATTCCTTAACTTTCCAATTTTTAATATAGAATGTTACTGTATCTTTTACGCCATCTACAAGAGTATTATAGACCATAGAAAAATGAGATTCTTCTCTAAAAGAGAAATAAAAACTTACATTTCCATTGTGTAAACAATTTACAGCTTTAAAATATTCTTGCTCTTTTTGAACATGTGTCATGTTATTAATTGATATATATTTCATAATCATTTTTAATTTATCTTAATTATATAGAAATTTTTTGACTTGTCAAATAGATTATGTTAGGATTTGTTTAACCTTTAAAATATAAAGAAATGAGATTAGGAAAAGTTATTAAACAAATCATAAAAGATAAAGGAGTATTTGAAAATTATATCGCTGAAAAAGCTGGTATATCATCACCGTATCTTTCTAATATTGAAAGTGGGGTTAAAAATCCAACACTCGAAACACTTTTAAAAATAAGTAATGCATTGGATATACCGATGTTTGTACTTGTATATTTTGCGATTGAAGAGACTGATGTTTCTGAACAAAACATCATAAATTTTCAAGAAAACACTAAAAAGGTTGATATAATGATAGAGTCAATCTTTAGAATAAAAAGACCT
>Ga0209542_10007315_pt1 | contig 21080 bp, 20 predicted proteins | sample RifCSPhighO2_01_FD_184028 | JGI IMG/M metagenome (GOLD analysis project Ga0209542, IMG submission 184028) | Soil microbial communities from Rifle, Colorado - Rifle CSP2_plank highO2_0.1 (SPAdes) (version 2) | ecosystem: Environmental > Terrestrial > Deep subsurface > Rock core/Sediment ... | reverse complement strand
TAAGCTCATAATCCTTTCATTATATCTCCCAAAAGTTTGGTAATTTGTTTTTCGGCGATTGCAATGTTTTCCAAGACCTTTTTGGGGTTGGTGTGTTCGACTTTTGATTTGCCATTCGGGTTTTTGAAGTCCAGGTTGTAGTTACGCTCTTGGATTTGTTTGATTGATACCTTCCAAGCATGTCTATTTGCTTTTCGGTTATCCCACCATTTTTTGACCGGTAAAAATTCCTCGTGGGTGATGCCGCGGTTTTTGGTGTATTGTTTGACGCCTTCAGGAAGAGGCAGCTGATAGTACCAGATTTCTTTGGTGAGTTCGCCCTTGGTGAAGAAAATCAGGTTCGTGTTTACTCCGGCATAGGGATTGAACACACCTTGGGGCAGGCGGATGATGGTGTGGACATTGCATTCTTCAAGGAGTTTTTTCTTAATGGCGGTTTTGACGCCCTCGCCAAAGAGCGAGCCGTCGGGAAGCACGATGCCCGCGCGGCCGTTGGGCTTCAAAAGATGAATGAACAGCACCAAAAAGAGGTCGGCGGTTTCGCGAGTGCGAAACTCGGCCGGAAAGTTTTTCTCTATGCCATCTTTGACATCGGCTCCAAATGGCGGATTGGCCACAATCACATCAACACGATCTTTTGGTCCATATTCCCTCAATGGTTGAGAAAGCATGTCGCCATGGCGCAAATGCTTTGGCGTGTCCACGCCATGCAAAATCATATTTGTCGTAGCTAATAAATATGGCAGCGACTTGAGTTCTACTCCTTGAATCTGGCTTTGGAGTTTCTTTTCATCCGCCGCGGTTTTTACCCCATTAGAGACAGGATCACGCTGCGAGCCCTCGCGGTCTCTAACGGGGCGAGCTCCCTGCTGGCGGATGTATTCCAGAGTGTCTATCAAAAATCCGCCGGTGCCGCAGGCCGGATCCAGCACCTTTTCGCCAAGTTTGGGAGAAACCATCTCCACCACAAAGCGCGTCAAAGGGCGCGGCGTATAATACTCTCCCGCGTTGCCAGCGCTTTGGAGTTCTTTGAGCAGATGTTCGTAGAGGTCGTTGAAGGCGTGGCGGTCGTCGGCTTTATTAAAATCAATTTCGTTTATTTTGTTAATGACCTGTCGAATGAGCGTGCCGGACTTCATATAGTTGTAGCTATCGGCAAACACTTCGCGCACAATAAAGGCGCGCGGATCTTCGCTTTCGTCAAATGACAAGTCCTTAAGCCGTTTGAAAAGCTTGTTGTTGACGAATTCCAAAAGCCCGTCGCCGGTCATTCCTTCCGGGTCGGTTGCCCAGTTGCGCCAGCGGAGATCCTCGGGCAAGGGCGATTTGTATTTAGGATTGATAAGTTCGCGCTCGCGCTCCTGGTCGTCAAAAATTTTCAAGAACAGCATCCAGACAAGCTGGGAGAGCCGCTGGGCATCACCGTCCACGCCCGCGTCTTTGCGCATGATGTCCTGGATGTTTTTGATGACTGATTGGATGTTGGACATGGTGTTATTTAGACGTATAAGGCCGATTGGATTTCTTTAACTGCCGTTAAATATTTTTCGCGACCGCCAAAGATATCATTTACGATTTGATAGGGCGTGCCGAACTGGTCAAACGGCGACACTTGCAAATCCCCAATGTCATCAATGGCAAGAATTCCCTGGTCAGCGTATTTAGCGAGGAGCGCCTCAATAACTTCGCGCGCCTTGCCTTCGTATTTAGCGAAGTAATCTTTTTTGCGCGCCTTTTCCGCCCGTTCGTTGCGAGTCAGCGGCTTTTTGCCCCAGGCCACATGACAGATAAGGTCAAAGGCGTCCATGTCCCGGCCAACTTCGGCGGATAGCTCGGCAAAAAATACACCGCGATCTTCAAGCTCTTTGAGGATTGCTTCTTTTTGTTCGGTCTTAGTCCATGCGGTTAGGAAGTCACCCAGCGAAGCGTAGCTTTGGAGAATGTTTCGCTTGGTATAATCCTTGAGCGATTCGGTGATGAGTTTGCCGCGCTCGTCCATATACTGCACGCGTTCATTGATGACTTTGACTTCTTTGCCTGCGACATACCATTTTTTCGGTTCGTCGCGAACCATGCCGGCTCCCGTTCCCGACGGGCCGTATTCAACAATGGGTTTCTCCTCGGGGCCGATTTGCGTTCCGCCTTCTTTTTCTTCGGGCGGCATAATCGGCCCCTTTTCTTTGGCTTTGTAAATGACCACCGGATCGCCGTCAAATTTCGGGTCGGCAAAGAGTTCGGTAGCGCCCCGAAAATCCATAATGGTGAAAAACATCTTGCCATAATCCTCGCGCACGCGGGTGCCGCGGCCAATAATCTGTTTGAATTCAATGATTGAGTTGATGTTCTGGTCAATGACAATCAGTTTGACGGTCTGGGTATCCACGCCCGTGGTGAGAAGTTTTGAAGTGGTGGCGATAACGGGATACGGGCTCTCGGGGTCAATGAATTTATCTAAATCGCGAGCGCCATGCTCGCTGTCTCCGGTGATGCGGACGACATAGTTTGGATGCTCGCTCACAAGGTCGGCATTTGCATTAACGAGCTCTTGGCGCATTCGGTCAGCATGTTCTATGTCCACGCAGAATACTATGGTTTTTTGCATCCGGTCAGTGGCTTTGAGATATTCGGTAATCTTTTGCGCCACGACTTTTGAGCGTTCCTCAAGTACGAGTTTGCGGTCAAAATCACTCTGGCCGAAAACCTGGTCGGGCAGAGGGTTGCCATATTTATCAACCTCGCCGGCCGTCGGGCGGTATCCTTCCGCGTCTCTATCCAAAGTAACACGAATGACTTTGTAAGGCGCAAGAAAGCCATCTTCAATTCCCTGCCGCAATGAATAGGTATATACAGGATCGCCAAAATAGGTTTGGGTTGAGATATCGGCAGTTTCTTTTGGCGTGGCGGTTAAACCAATTTGAGTAGCACCTTCATAATATTCAAGAACTTCCCGCCAGGCGGAATCTGCCCGGGCAACGCCGCGATGACATTCGTCAACGATAACCAAATCAAAGAAGTCCGGAGAGAATTGCTTGAAGATGTTTTTTTCTTCTTCCATTCCGGTTAGTCCCTGATACAGGCCGAGATACACTTCGTAGGCCTTATCAACTTGGCGATGCTGAATTCTGGTCATCTTGTCGCCAAAATGCCGAAAGTCATTCATAATCGGCTGGTCGGCCAAAATGTTGCGGTCCACCAAAAAGAGAATCCGCTTTTTTACTCCGGCTTTCCATAAACGCCAGATGATTTGGAATGCGGCGTAGGTTTTGCCGGTGCCGGTGGCCATCACCAAAAGCAGACGGTTTTGACCTTTGACGATTTCTTCGGTGGCGCGGTTAATCGCAACCTGCTGGAAGTAGCGAGGCGACTTGCCGTCAATCTCCTGATAATAATCCTGGCTGATTACTTTTTCCTGCTCGGTGGCGAGGCCTTTGGCCTTCACATAGCGGCTGTAAAGCGCGTCTGGAGACGGAAATTCGTTTAACGAGAATTTGTTTTCAATGGGTTCTGTCTTGGTAAGGCGGTTATGCTCAAGAAATGCGTCTCCATTGGAACTATATACAAAGGGGACATCAAGTGCTTCGGCATATTCAAGCGCTTGCTGCATGCCGGCGCCGACTGGGTGCTTGTTGTCCTTGGCTTCAATAATTGCGAGTGGCAAGTGACCGCGGTGATACAAAACAAAATCAACGCGTTTTTTCTCTCCGCGAAAAACCATTTTGCCACGCAGGATAATCCGGCCGGCAGTAAAACTATATTGCTCTCGAATCTGCTTTTGCAAATCCCAGCCGGAGTTCGTAAGTGCCGGAAGAATGAATTTGGAGCAAATATCCTGCTCGGAAAGTTCTTTTTTTGAAAAGTCGGGCATAAGTTTAAATCAAACGTCCTTCTTTAAAACTGAAATGGTTATTGACTGCGATAATGACATGATCCAAAAGCTCAACGCCCATCATCTTGCCGGCCTCCGCCAACCTCTTTGTGATTTCTAAATCATCTTCTGATGGTTTCGGATCACCGGATGGATGGTTATGCGCAACCATGATACCGGCGGCTGAATGTTTAAGGGCCGGTTCAAAAACTTCCCGGGGGTGGACTAAGTTGGCGTTTAAAGTTCCCATTGAAATCGTTTCTTTATGAACCAACTGATTTCTGGCGTTAAGGTATAGAACAACAAAGTGCTCTCTTTTGTTATGGCGTAGTTCGGTCAATTGAGCCACTACATCTTTTGGAGTAGAAATCACTGGCAAATTGGAGTCATCGACTTCAAGCGCGCGTTTTGCGAGCTCAAAAGCGGCGAGAAGAGTTGTCGCTTTGGCTGAGTCAATGCCGTCTATTTTTACCAAGTCCTGATAGGTCATTTGCAAAAGCCGCTTCTTGGAATGCTTGGTTAAAATCTGGGATGCAATCTCAATCACATTTTTTCCGGCCTTGCCGGTCCGCAAAAGAATTGCCAAAAGCTCCGAGTCCTTAAGATTCTCGGCTCCTTTGGCCACAAGCTTTTCTCGCGGCCGTTCAACTTTGGGCAAGTCCTTAATTCGCATAAAATCTGCCCAATTATCCCATTTTCTTCATGAAAAATCAACGGCTCACCCCCCCCCCCCCCCCGCGAGCCGTTTGAATTTCACTCAACACGCCCTTCCAGAGGCGGGCAGGCACCCGCTTAGCGTGTTGAAAATTATGAAAACCGGTGGTAAAATAACGAGGTTAGCAGAGGTTAGCAATAGTATTCTATCGCAACAAAGCTCCGCGGTAGCACAATGGTAGTGCGGCGCCCTGTTAAGGCGATGGTTGTAGGTTCGAATCCTACCCGCGGAGCTTTGTTGCTATAACCTAAAACAACCCTATACGGGTTGTTTTAGGTTATCTATCGCTTTCGCCAACTGGAGGTCCTTTTCGGTCACCTTATTTCCCGTGCTGTGGGTTGTGGTTGAGATAACGACCTCTTTGTAGTTAGTTATTAGGATATCGGGGTGGTGATCAAGTTCCTCCGCCAACTCCCCCACTTTATTTATAAACGACAACGCCTCTCGGAAATCAGAGAAGATGAATTTCTTTTCTAATTTATCACCCGTATTTTCCCATTCATAGTTCATAGTAAGGGAAGCAGAATTCAAACTAGCATCACTTGAGCGGAGTCAATTTTAACCATATTCAAGGCGTTGAGGAGCGATGCGTACCTTGAGGTACGTGAGCGACGAACAACGCAGAAGATGGGTAAAATTGGCCCGCCCTCTGAGGGAAGCTCAAAAATGGCTGATTTCTTTGTTGCTCCTCCTCAATGTGGTATAAACCACACTTTCGTCGTCCCACCAAACAAATCATCTCATTTTTGAGCTTCTCAAGTTGATGATAGTTTGAAATCTGCTTCCCTGAGTATATCAAAATATGCTAGAATATGAATATGACAAATGAAGTAATTTTTATAGTAACCATCGTAGTCAATTTCGGGCTTATATTGTTCGCGTCAAGGAGAGGCAGAGAATTTTTGTTTGCCACAGTCGCGGTAAATTTGGTTCTTATCAGCGTTTTTGGCGCGAAATTAATATCGGTATTCGGTTTTGTCACCAATACCGGCAATGTGTTCTATGCCGGCGTTTTCTTGGCAACGCATATGCTTATAGAGAACTACGGCAAAGAAGACGGCTATCGAACGATACGGATAGGCGCTTTTGTCGTTTTTCTGTTCTTGCTTATGGCCCAGTTCACGTTTGACCTCACCGGTTATGCCGGAACCGCAGCCGCCAACAGCGCCATAGACAACCTCTTTAGAAACATCCCCCGGGTCGGCATAGCCAGTATTTCCGCTTTCATCGTAGCCCAATACGTGAATGTCCGGTTCTACAGTTTGCTCAAAAACAAAACCAAAGATAAAAAACTCTGGCTTAGAGACAACGCCAGCAATCTGCTCGGTCAATTTGTTGACAGCGTATTGTTCTTTTCAATTGCTTTCATAGGCACCGTGCCGAACACGGTTCTTGTGCAGATATTGATGGGCGGTTTTATGGTGAAGGTAATAGTAGGCGCCGTCGGCACTTCATTCCTTTACGCAAGCCGTCGTACGAAATAATTTTAATTTATTTCTCGGGAGTAGCGCTCAACCTCATTGAGCAGATCATCGTTGGAGTAGCGGTTGCGCCTGATACGCTTCCAGCCGTGGTCTTCCACGGCGTTGCCCGGACCCGAGGGACAGACCGAGCGGACAGCAACAAGGTTCGGGGATATCATACTGGTATCCGGGTCCCGGCGAGTATACCAAATTATCTGGCAATTGCGCATCTTGTCTGCGGGTTCATCCGAAGAATCAAGGCGGATGAAATCATCGTGCCCCAGGTCCTCAAACTCTATCTGAATGGCTCGCATCACGTGTCCGTGGCAGACAGCAATAATCCTTTTGTCCGAACATTCTCTGGCCCAATGCGCCATCATCGTGGTTTTTTGCCTCAGACACAGCGAAGCCAAACTTTCACCGCCTCCCGCCGGATAAGCCAAGAACGGATCTGCGTCGTATTGTCTTTGTTCAAGTTTGAACAGCGACTTTTTCTCATCGTCCGGACAATTGTCTATCAACGCGTGGTCTCTTTCTCTAAGGTGAAACTCAACCCGCCATACCGCATTGGGAAGATCAAGATGTGCGGCGGTTTCTTTGGCCCGGATATAGTCGGAAACATAGAAACGGTCCAGCGGCATTGGGACATTTTTCTTCAGCCATTCGCCGGCAGTTTTGGCTTGAAAGATACCCTTGTCGGTCAAACGAAAGGTCCGGCTGTGCCTGTTGCGAAATTCGGGAGTGAAGAAACTGTTATCCCCTTTTTGGCTGGCATGGTTGGCTTTGTTGCCTTCTGACTGGCCGTGTCTGACGAGAATTATATCTATGGGAAGCATAAGGAGAGTGTACGCTTGTTTGCGTTTTTTGAATAGTTTATTATCATAACCAAATAATACTAAATTTTAGAACGTAGCTGGCTTGGCCAAGATTGAGGCAAAAGCGAGTATTGCGACGAGCCATATTGTAATATGGTGAGGAGCAAACGGAGCTTTTAACGAAAATATTGGTCAAGAGCGTACTGCCTAAAGGCCGTTAGGCCTGGCAGAGCGCCCAGCAAGTTATAATGGAAAAGAAGAATAGGATATACATAATTATTACCGGCGTCGTAGCGATAACTTTGATCTGGCTAAGCCAGAGCAACAGAGACCAACTGCCGGAGCTTCGACTGCCTCTTGGCGAAGAGCTGTCGGATAACATCGCCGCCGAGAACGTTGGCGCCCTTGAAGGGGTTTTGTGGTCGTCCGATGACGAGGCAAAAGGCAACCTGATGTTGGTCAAAAACAATGCGACTATTTATATCAGGACCTCCCGCGACTTCAGCGGCTTGGTGGGAAAATACGTGATCGCTTCGATAGACGGGACTCTGGATAATTTTACACTGCTAAACATAGAGGAAAACCTCACTAGAGACGGGTTTATTCGTACCCCTTGAGTTTGCTAAGTTTGTGATGCTGTCGGATCTTCTCAAGCGCTTTCGCTTCGATCTGCCTGATTCGTTCGCGGGTAACGGCGAATACTTTGCCCACCTCTTCAAGAGTATGGGTTACGCCGTCGGTAAGCCCGAATCTCATATCGAGTATCTTCTGCTCTCTCGGGGTCAGGTCGCTGATTATTTCGTTCAAATATGTTTTTAGGATTTTCCTCGCGGCAGATGTTGAAGGAGAGATAGTATCTTCATCAGGGATGAAACTTTCCAAAGCGCTGTCACTGTCATCATCCTCGCCCACCGGCGCTTCAAGTGAAACCGTCTCCTGCGATATCTTCTGGATGTGCCTTATCTTCTCCACCTCAACGCCCATTTCAGAGGCCACTTCTTCCGGAAGCGGGTCCCGGCCCAAGTCCTGGACGAGACGGCGCACTACCTGCTGGTATTTGTTGATGGTCTCCACCATATGCACTGGGATACGGATGGTCCTGCCCTGGTCGGCAAGAGCGCGGGTGATGGCTTGGCGTATCCACCAGGTCGCGTAAGTCGAGAACTTGAAGCCCTTTTTGTAATCGAATTTTTCAACCGCTTTGAACAGGCCTATGTTCCCCTCCTGTATCAAGTCCAGCAAGGTAAGGTTCGCTGAACGGCCGACGTACTTTTTTGCTATAGATACGACGAGGCGCAAGTTGGACACCGCGAGTTTCTGCCTGGCCGCTTCTTCGCCCTTTTCTATCCTTTTGGCCAATTCCATTTCTTCCTCCCCGGTCAGCAACGGATACTGTCCTATCTCCTTGAGATACATCTGAACCGAGTCGGATGTAGCCGCCTCGCCGAATTCGTCCTGAATTTTTTTCTTCTCTTCGTATTCCTTATTCTTCCCCTCTTCAAAAACCCGGCCCGACTCGATGATGTTTATATTCGACGACTCAAGGCGGTCATAGAGCATCTCAAGGCCCTTTAGGTCTTTTTCAACTTCCGGGAAAGCGTTCAGCACTTCCGACTGGGTGACAAATCCCCTGTGCCTGCCTTTCTCTATCAAAGCCAAAATGGCGCTCTCGCTTAGTTTTGCGCCTGCTTTTTTTGATACCGGCTTTTTCCTTGCCCTCCGTAGCTTTAGCGAAGGATGGGTTTTTTTGGCTTTAATTTTCTTCTTGGCAATCTTTTTCGGCCGGGATGGTTTTTTTCTGCCAGAGGCAGACCCGCCTCTGGCGGGCTTTCCTTTTTTACGATGTTTTTTAGGTTTAGACATTTGGATTTGTTTAGAAATTAGAAATTAGGATTTAGAAATTTAGGAGTTATGTATCTCGGCTAGTGATTGTGCCAACTCGTTGAACTTGGCCACCAGCACATTTATTTTGTCTTTATCCTTTGCCGCTTCCGCCGCTCTCATTTCGTACCCGAGCTCGGCAAGATGCAAATGGATGGTTTTTTGTTTTAACTTATTAAAAATATTAGAGAACTCCGTTTTCAGTTCTTCATCACCGAAACCCTCCCACAACGCTTGAGACCTCAGATAAACGAATTCCAGGTCCAGCGTTCTGTCTGAATCGAATTTTTTTGTGAAACTGCCGAAGTTGAATTGTTCCAGGTCTTCCTTTGCCAACTCGTCGAGCACTTGCGATGCCAGCGGGTTCAAGAAGTTCCTATCAAGCACGGCTATTTCTTGCTTGAACAGCGCGGGTTTCCTGACTACAAGCGACAACAAGGCCTCGTTCAACGTCCCGCTCCCGAAGTTGCCTTCGCGTTGAGCCGCCGGAACCGGTTTCTTCGTTTCAACAGCCGGCAATGTCGGCACGGGGACGTCAAGATCCGGAGCGGACATTATGTCGGCCTCGACGGCATCTTCTTTGACACGGAGCAAGTATGCCAGCTGGTCCATCCAATGTGATCTTTCTACCCTGCTTGAAAGGCGCTTGATGAAAGGAGCAACGGCCAAGATGACGCTCTTTTTGCTTTCCGCCGATTCTGGATTATAACCTTCTTTGGCTTTATCAAAGTAGAACTCAACGACCGGCTTTGCGGATGAAGCGACCTTCTCCCACTCTTTGCCGTATTTTTTCACATAGTCGGCCGGGTCTTTACACTCTTTATCATTAAGTGAGACAACCTTAACGTTGAAGTCCTGGCCCAGCGCCATCCCTATGCCTCTTTTGGTCGCCATCGCTCCGGCAGAATCCGTATCAAAGCAGAAATCCAGATTATTGGTAAATCTTTTCAGGATGACAAGGTGCATCGGCGTAAGGGCCGTACCGGATGAAGCAACGACATTGGTGATGCCGGCCTGATAAGACATAACGGCGTCCATATTGCCTTCTACGAGAAGACACTTGTCTTTTTTTCTTATCTCACCGCGGGAGTGGTCAAGGCCGTAAAGTATCCTGCTTTTGTCGTAGATGAGCGTCTGCGGCGTGTTTATGTATTTCGCTTCTTTCTCATCACCCTCAAATATTCGTCCGGTAAAACCCACGACCCTGCCGTTGACGTCCGAGATGGGAAACATTATGCGCAAACGGAACCTGTCGTAAATACCTTCCGACTCCCGCTTAATTACCATACCGGCGTCAACTATCTCCTTCTCGGTGAAGCCGGAGTTGCGGAGATATCCGCTCAGAGAATCCCAGGCGCCGGGCGCAAATCCGAGACGGAATTTTGCCATCGTTGCCCCTTCAAGCCCCCGGCTTTTCAAATATTCAACGGCTCGCTGGCCTGTGCCGGAATGGCTTAGTTGTTTCTCGAAAAACCGGGCGGATGCTTCGCATATCTGGTACAGACGGTCTTTTGAATCCTTGATGGTAGAGTCGAATTCTTCCAGCTCGATGCCTGCCCTTGCGGCAAGTATCCTCAAGGCCTCGGGAAACTCAACTCCCTCCATTTCTTTAACGAAGGTAAAAATATCCCCGCCCTTCTGGCAGCCGAAGCAATGCCAGATCTGGCGTTCGGGAGATATGAAGAACGATGGCGTTTTTTCGTTGTGAAAAGGACACTGGGCTTTGAAATTCGCCCCGGCTTTTTGGACTTTCAGGTACCCGGAAATGACGTCAACAACGTTAAGACGCTCCTTGATTTTAGAAACGTTATCTTCCATAACAGATTTATAGGAACAGGATACAATAAAAAGTATTTATTATAAAGGACTTTTAGGTCCTTTGAGTAGGGAACTAGAACTCAAACTAGCATCACTTGAGCGGAGTCAATTTTAACCATATTCAAGGCGTTGAGGAGCGATGCGTACCTTGAGGTACGTGAGCGACGAACAACGCAGAAGATGGGTAAAATTGGCCCGCCCTCTGAGGGAAGCTCAAAAATGGCTGATTTCTTTGTTGCTCCTCCTCAATGTGGTATAAACCACACTTTCGTCGTCGCACCAAACAAATCATCTCATTTTTGAGTTTCTCAACTTGATGATAGTTCTAATCCTGCTCCCCTGAGATCTTAGATAGTATATCAGAATTACAGTACTAATGTCAAAATCCAATGCCGGTAAGCAACTGGAACAATCCCCTTATGAGGGGTATGAGCAACGGGAAAATAAAAAACAAGAATACTAAAAGAAGCAAGAAGCCGTACTTATATAAGAATGTCCTCACTTCTGAAAACCGGGGCGGCAAAAAGGTCAGCAAAAGCCAGTGGCCATCTAATGGCGGTATGGGGAAAAGGTTGAATATTGCCAGAAATAGATTCAACATCACGACAATGCTCAACAGTTCCGGAACAAGAGACGAGGAGAATATGTCCGGCAGAAATCTCAAAGTAAGGCCGAACAGAACCGCCAAAGAAATATTTGACGCCGGTCCGGCTATGGCAACTTTGGCCGGACCGTATTTTCGGTCGCTTAAATTCAGCGGGTTATACGGAACCGGCTTGGCATACCCGAATATGAAACCGCCGAGAAAAAAAGAAATGAGGGGAAGCAGAATGGAACCGAACATATCCAAGTGCTTCAAAGGGTTCAAGGTAAGCCGGCCGAGGTTCTTGGCCGTAGGGTCGCCCAAAGAATAAGCCACCGCCCCGTGGCTTACTTCATGTATCACAACCGAATATAAAAGCGCCACCATCCAGAAAATAACGATTAATGCTGACTCCATATAATACTTGAAATGGTATCAATTATGATGTATTATGTAAATCACTTAAATCATGGCAACCAAATGTCCGCAATGCGGCAAAAAACCGGTGAGAGCGGTAAAGCGCAAACTATTGCGAGGCCATTATAATCCGACAAAAGTTTATCGGCAGAAACCCAATCTCCAATGGGCATTAGTGGGCGGCAAGCGCGCCAAAATTTGTACGGACTGCATTAAGACGCTCAGCAAAGTTAAATAAAATGAGAAGAGAACCATTTCCAATAGTAGCGGAATTAAGTCCCGATAAACTCACTCCCGCCGAAGAGAAGGCCTTTGAATTGCTCAGGGCCGAACACGACAAGACGGCCATAGATATGGACGACTTTGAGGGGGTGGAGGGCTACAGCGGAGAAAGGATAAAGAAAGACAAAGGCAGGGTAGCGAGAAAAAAGAGAGAGATAAAAGAAATGGGCACTGAGCCAACAAGAAAAGCCCAGCTTCTGGAGATGGTCCTTACCGACCAGATCGAGCTAAGCAACTGGTTCGGCCAGGATACATATACGATAATACCGGCCGAATACGACGACCTGTTTCATGGCGTAGACCTTGCTTTGGAAATAGAAGACGAATCGGCAATAAAACACTTGGCTTTAGGCATTGACGCCACGTCGTCTGCAAAAAAGGTGAGAGAAAAACTAAAGAAGATCAAAGACCATATCGCCGACGGAACTTTGACCGCAATGGAGTATTTTCATTCCGATGACCACAACCCGGATTTCTACGGAACAATGAGAAACATACCGCAGGTAGTCATTGGAGCTGACGGCAAAACCATTAGAGATTTGGGCGAGCTGTGGATGTCGGCATACGGTTTGGCCAGGTTAAGACAGAGGTCAGGCGGACCTGCGCTGAGTCCCGAGGCCGAGGAAAGCCAGAAACAAAGAGTAAGAGAAGCAAAAGAAAAGCTCGCAAGTCATCGAGCACAGTTTCTCCTGCTTGAAGAGATCAAAATGCAGTTGGTAGCATTCCGAAAATTCGCTATTGAGGAAAGCCGGGTACAGGAAGCAAAAGGCAGCACGCAGTTAGCAGAAAAAATTATGCAGGCGGCTAATAAATTCGAATCAACTCTAAATCTCATAAACTCGGTGCTACAGGAAAAGGACATCCCTGACAGAGAAGACGTATTCAGAAACAGTGAAGACCGCGTCTTCCAATCGTTAAGCGAAGCAGTAAGTGATTTTGAAAATCTGTAAACAAGCCCGGGCTGTAGTGTACCGGTAACACGCATCCTTGGGGTGGATGAAATTACGGGGTCCGACTCCCCGCAGCCCGACATTATCCACGGTTAGATAAATTCCCACCCTCAAAACTGCTATAATTAGAGGGTGAAGCAGATAACAGTTACTTGCAGTTATTGCAGTAAAAATTTCCAAAAACCCAAAAACAGGGCAACTGAAGCCGTTAAACTTGGTTGGAAATAATATTGCTCTTCTAGGTGCCAGTTTACAGCTCGCTTAAGAGGAGAACACAGATTCTGCGAAAACTGCCGTAAGAAGGTTTGGCGTACTCCAAAAGAAACAAAAGCAAGTCAAACTAATAGATTTTTCTGCAATGCATCATGCGCAGCAATATTTAACAACAATTTGCGCAGCGAAGCATTGCCCAAAAAATTCTGTAGACATCCTGATTGCAATAAACAAATTCCTCGAGACCAACTTTATTGCTCACAAACACACGGAGCTTTTTCAAGGAAAAGAACGGTAGAAAGTTTAAAGAAAGAAGTTCTGGACAAAATAAGAAAATTTTACAAACTTAATAAAAGAATACCAGTCAAAAAGGAAATGTATGATGCTTACGGAAAAGCAAGGGATGTATTTGGCACATGGAACAAGGCCATTGAGATCGCGGGATATGAGCCAAATCCGGTTATGTTTGCGAAAAGATACCTGGCCTGTGACGGTCACCAATGTGATTCCTTTGCTGAAAAAATAATTGATGAGTGGTTGTACTCAAAGAATATCCCTCACGAAAGAAGTGTTCCCTATCCTGAAGAACATCGGCTAACTTGCGACTTTGTAATCAATAAAGTTTTCATAGAGTTTTTCGGTCTTGAAGGAGAGGTCAGGAATTATGATCGGCTTGTAGCGTTAAAAAGAAAGCTATCTAAAAAACATAAATTAAAACTTATAGAAATAAGACCAATACACCTTTTCCCTAAAAATAAGTTAGACAATATTCTTGGTTCACTTATTAGCTAGTTACCAAAAACACGCCAACTGGCGTGTTTTTGGTAAAGCCCTCCTTTATCTCAAAGTCTTCAGCATTTTGCAAAGTGGGTTTCCGCAGGGTCCCGCCACGGCGGGACCGTCATGTAAGAATCCCTAACAAAATAATTTGTCCTAAAGCTTGGAAAGAAAGGTGAGCTTACTCTCATTTTACCTCATCCTCGGCGTAATAGAAGTGGATATCGGGGCGTGAGTAGCTGAAAATCTCATTTTTATTAAAAAATATCCCTATTTCTCTTTTGGCCGCTTTGATGTCCTCGGACGAATGGATAATGTTGGCTGAAATTGACATCCCATAATCCCCTCTTATAGTGCCCGGCGGGGCATTCTTGCCGTCGGTCGGCCCGCACATATTTCGCACTACTCGGACAACATCCAAACCCTCAAGCACAACAAGCACAACCGGCAGTGACCTCATAAATTTCTTGAGATGCGGCAAAAAATGCTTACCTTTGTGCTGGGCATAGTGCTTATCTAAAAGCAGATCGGTCATCTTGAGCATCTTCATACCGACTGGCTTTATCCCCTTCTGCTCAAACCTGTCCAGTATCTCCCCGACTATCCCCCGATGGATGGCATCGGGTTTCATTATTATTAATGTTTTTTCTTTAATGCTTGGCATTATTTTTTGAATTTGGATATGTCGTATAATTTTCCCCTAATGCGCGGCCCGCCTTCTCCTTCAATCTCGCTTCCTCGATGCTGATTTCCTTTGTGAGACAATCTCTTAATTTTCCCGAATTTGTATGCTCTGAAAATAGCCTTAGAACCCAAAATGGGACTTAAGAGTAAAAATCCGTCTTTATCTTCCGTAAGTGTACAAGTAATACTGTCGCTCATAGCTCTTTGACTTTTTTAAGTTTGACGAATCTTCTCATTACTTTTTCTACTTGTTCCACTGGAATATTAAGATTGCGCGCGATATTAAAAAGGCTAACACTTGAGACACCCTTTTTCTTAAGAGAAAGTACATATCTTGATACCTCGAATTTGGCCTTTATGTCAGTCAGTTTTCTTAAGCTGCTATTATTTATCAGTAATTCTTTCATCCTTTGTTCTACTCTGGCATCAATAATTTTATTTAACTCTTCTTTTGTTAATACCAGTGCTTTGGGAATAAAATATTTTTGAAAATCCGACCCAAAACCAGAGTAGCTAACCGCTTCCCTGTTTGATGTGCTAGGAAAAGAGTAGGATAAAATATTTTCCCCTGTATTGCCTAAAGTTATTATGTATTTTTCGTAATTATTTAAGTTATCCATAATAAAAACTATATCTTATTCACTTCTATAACCTGCCTGGCTTCTTGAGAATTAATTTTTGCCTCAAAAATATATTTACCAGGAATAGCTAATGGAAGACCGTTTATTTCGTTTACAACATTCCAACTTACTCCACTGTTTTTATTCACTTTAGTATGTATTTCCGCAACAACACTATCGTCTTGTGTAATAGTCAAAATGTGGTCATATTCCCCGTTCGGTCCTTCAAAAGCGGTCAACACGTACAGTTGCTTATGCAACGCTGGAAACGATTTTGAATTTATCCTACCAAAAAGACCTTCAATGTTTATCTTGCCGTTTTGGGCCTTATATATTCTATCTGCAATCAAAAAAGCTACTATTTTCATAACCTTACTTTACAGTATTTATCAAATAATTAACACCGTCGCTAATAACCTTAACGCCGCCATCAACATCAGTACGATATAACTTTACGCCGAAATTTTCAAGACGGCTTAAAACTTCCTGTGTCGGGTGGCCATATCTGTTCTTTGTACCGACTTGAATGACGGCAACTTGTGGTGAGACCTCGTATAGAAATTCCGCCAGAGTAGATGTTTTTGAACCATGATGGGCTACCTTCAGAATATCGGCATCAAGGTTCGCACCACTCAATATAATTTGTCTTTCTGCTTTGGCCTCGATATCTCCGGTCAGCAAAACTTCCGTTTCGCCGTATTTGAGCATTAGCACTACCGATTCGTTATTTGTTTTTTCTCCGCCGGAGGCGGACCCGCCTCTGGCGGGCATAATTCTACCAGCTAATGATTCTGCGGGATGAACCATAGTCAGTGTCACACCGCTCCCCAAGTCAATTACTTTTCCCGCCACGGGCTCAACAACATTTGCCCCTTCTTCATCAACTGCTTCCCGCCAAGCGTCATATAAAGAGGAGCTACGAATAATATTTGAATAAACAATGTTTCGAATTTCAAGTCTCTCCAGCACATCTATTAGTCCGGTTATATGGTCGGCATCAGAATGAGTCGAAACAACTATATCAATGTCCTTATCGTAAAACGGCATTACTTCCCCCAACTTTTGAATTACAGAATTATCCGGTCCGCCGTCTATCAAAACCTGGTTCCCGTTCGGCGCCTCAATCCAAATCGCATCCCCCTGCCCGACATCAAAGAAATATACTTTGAGCAGGCCGTCTTTTTGGGAGGCAGTGGAATATGTCGATATAGAAAAAACAGAAAGACAGAGAAGAATGACAAGATGGATTAGGGATAATTTCCGCATTGAGATTTAATACCATGAAATTAAGAAATAAAAAAGCCGAGAACGTGTCTCGACTAAAGACCCCCACTAGTAAATATCGAGTCTACCAGCTTAAAGACATTGTCTGCACCACCATCTTCATCCATTACCTCCCTAGGCGTCCTATTCTTAAACGCGACAAGTGGACAATCCAACCACAAATCAAGCTCTTCTTCGCTTCGGAAAAGACTTCGCAGTAATGCCATGACTTCATCTTTTGTCTTCATTTCCTATCCTAATTCATAGAACTGCTAAGATACTACCATAAATCCCGGCAAAAAGAAAAGCCGCGGTTGCGGCATTATCTCCTACTATTCAATCTCTCACGGCGCAATTGAGATGCTATCCTTTTTGTGCCAAATCTATCAGCTGACTTTATAATTTCATGAAATAATTTTTCATCTTCAAGAACCCGTCTGTCTATCCTTTCTACAACTTCGATTATATCCTCGTCTTTTCGAGTATGAGGAAGCATACAAAGCTCCTATGTTAAGAAACTAGCCAAAATCTACCACTTCCAAGCTACATGGTCAAATCCTAGGGGCTATTTATTCATCTCGGCGCGTTTGGATAACTTATACGTCCACACAAATAAAAGCACGTAAGCGACGGCCATCGTCAACCAATGGATTGAAACATCGTAAGAAGAAAAGCTCATTGAAGCGAAGAATTTTATAACTCCCAACTGATAAGACGTAACCGCCCAGGCGAAATAGCCGAACAGTTGGCCAAGCGGAGCAAAAAGCAAACCGCCAGCTCCGGCCAAAAACCCGAACAGCATTGCCGCCGGAACAAGCGGCAGGACCAGAATATTTGCCGGCAACGACACCGTGGAAAAAACATTGAACTGATTCAAAAGCAGAGGCAAAACAAAAAGCTGGGCCGAAATTGTCATTATGCCCATTTCTTTAACGCCGAAAAGTTCCGGTGCTTTAGATAACTTCTCTTTCAGAATGGGAGCAAAATATATCAATCCAAGCACGGCCAAAAACGATAGCTGAAAGCCGACGTTAAAACGCAAAACCAGAGGATTAAAATACACCATCGCCGCTCCGGCAAGAATGATGGAATTTTTCGGGTCATAAAGCCGGCCATAACCCTGCGCGAACAAAAGCAAAAGTCCCATTACAGCCGCCCGCACTACCGACGCAGAAGCGCCGGTCAGGATCACAAACAAACAAATAACCGCCACCGAGATCCAAAAAGCCGTTCTCCTCCTTAAAAAGATGACAAGTCCGGTCAGAACGGCCCAAGAGATTATCATTATGTTATAGCCCGATATAGCCAGAATATGAGTCGTGCCTGTTTTGTTGAACGACTCTTTCAAGTCGTCCGGTATATTTTGTCTCGAACCAAGCAGAATGCCGTTTATAAAAGACGCATTCGGTTCTGACACTGATTTTGAGACCGCCGATTCAAAACTTCTTTTGGCCGAAAAAATCGCCTTATAGACATTGATCTTCAATTTTTCGCTCCACCCAAGTTCGAAGCCGGGATATTCAACGACATCCGGATAGAACATAGTGGTCCTGATGCCTTCTTTTTTGAGATAGGCAACATAGTCAAACTCTCCTAAATTTGTCGGTTTTCGAAGCGCGCCTGTCGCCGAGACAGCGTCGCCATAATCAAATTTAGGGAATCTGTTGGCAGTTATCATTATCCTATCATCTACCCTAACGGTCCTATCCCCCGCTACCAGTTCTTTGGCCCGCAAAATCATTTCTGATCTATTTCCCTTAACGACGGTCTCGTCATCGACAAAACCATTAACAACAACTTCAACGCCTTTCTCTCCGGCTTCCCTGCCGGTAAAAACATCCAGGCGGCCTTGATCGAAGTTGGCTGAATTAAACCTTATTACTCCAAACAAAAAAGCAACTCCAAGAAACCCGGCCAAGATAAGTTTGCCGTTAAAACTCTTATCGTATCCGAACACGCCTATCAAGCCGATGGCCGTTATCAGCCCGGTGTAAATAAAAGCAGGGCCGACATCTTCGCCGGAGGCGGATCCGCCTCTGGCGGAAAAAATAGAAGCAACGAAAATCCCCGACAAAAAACTAAGTAGCAGCCAGAAAAATATCTGCGACTTGTGCATGGTAAAAATCTACCAATAATCTTAAAAATAAAAAAGGGCTATTCAGCCCAACCATTTATAAAATCCCCACATATTGAGAAGTGTCGCGACGAAGGCTACGGCCGCAAGATCATATTGCTTTCCTCTTTTCAAGCTCACGTAAATCCACAGACCGTTGCCCAAAGCGCCAAACACAAAACCCCACATACTTTTATCTCCGACAAGCCATATGCCCAAGATTATAAAGGCGCTTGCTATCCAGCCCATTACATCACCGCCAAATTTTCAAAAACCTAAAGTCCTTTTAACACATTCCGGTTAAAAAAGAAAGAAAAGACCACGCCCCTAAAACTCCTCTCGTTTGGCCAAGATTGAGGCAAAAGGTGAGTATCGGGCGAGCCATACTGTAGTATGGTGAGGACGAAACGGAACCTTTTAACGAAAATATTGGGCAAACCCTTTAGGGCAAAAACAGCGGCAAGCCCTTAGCGTGTTGGGCTCCGCTGTTTTTGCGAGAGAGTTTTAGTTGCAAACGCCGGTGGTGGCGAAGCAGTTGGGGCAGGAATAGCACGAACCGGCCCGTATCATTATCGTCCCGCAGTTATGGCACAATGGCGCATCGGCATTAAGCGCTTTGGCTTTTCCGTTGCCACTGGGACCGTGAGCGGGTATTTTTTCCGTTCTTATCGTCGAGGACGATACAAGTTCGGCAAGTATTTTGTCATTCGGGGACTGCGGCTCAATGCCTGGCGGTTCAACATCAGGCAGCGGGACGCCAAAAATCTCTTCCCTGTCTTCCGGATTGAGATATTTCATACCGATATATCTGAAAACATAGTCAATGATGGATTTCGCCGTCGGGATATTGGGGTTATTGGTGAAACCGGCAGGTTCAAACCTCATATCCTTGAATTTTCTGACAAGGGTTTTGAGGGGTATGCCCGACTGAAGACACATTGAAACCAAGGTCGCGATCGTGTCGAACAAACCCGATATGGTACTGCCTTCTTTTGCCGTGGTAATGAACGTCTCGCCCGGCTGCATCGTGTCGGGGTAAAATCCGACCGTAAGATAGCTCTCGAATCCGCCGACAGAGAACTTGTGGGTAACCGATGGCCGTTCGTCGGGCAACTTTATCCTGACATAACCGTTAACCTGCTCTACTAACCCCTCCTCTTTTTTATCGTCAATCGTTTTCGATGTGTTGAGCGGCTGAATAGATTTACAGCCGTCGCGATATACGGCCAATGCTTTGAGTCCCAAACGCCAGCCCTGGAAGAACACATCTTCAATGTCCTCTACCGTCGCGTCGCTGGGTAAATTTATCGTCTTCGATATTGCTCCCGATATGAACGGCTGAGCGGCAGCCATCATTTTGACATGGCCCATATAGCTTATGCTCCTGGTACCATTCGGGGCTTTGAATGAGCAGTCAAAGATCGGCAGGTGTTCTTTTTTCAGATAAGGAGCCCCTTCTATCGTCTCCTTTTCCAATATGTATTCGGATATCGCATCCACCTCCTCGTTAAGATATCCCAGCCGCCTTAATGCGATGGGTACCTGGTTATTGACCAGTTTAAGCGTTCCCCCGCCGACCAGCTTCTTGTATTTGACCAGGGCAAGTTCGGGTTCTACTCCCGTCGTATCGCAATCCATCAAGAACGATATGGTGCCGGTCGGGGCAAGGACGGTAACCTGCGAGTTCTTAACTCCGTACTCTTCAGCCAGTTCTTTCGCCTCATGCCACACCAAACGAGCAGCCGTTTCAAGATATTTGTCGTTCATATTTTGCTGTTGCGAATTCCCGAATAAAGTTTCGGCCGCATCAAGGTGTTTTGATAAAACTTTCAACGTCCCCTCTCTGTCACTGTAATAACCGGCAAACGGCCCCTTGTGGCTTGCGATGACGGCTGACATCCTGTAGGCCTCTCCGCACATCAAAGAAGTTATCTGTCCGGCCAGAGTCCTTCCTTCATCGGAATCGTAAGGCAGACCCAAGACCATCAGCAAAGCGCCTAGATTGGCATACCCGAGCCCGAGTTCCCGGTAAGCCCGCGCGTTGGTCTCTATTTTTTCCGTCGGGTAAGAAGAACGGTCAATCAGTATGTCCTGGGCAAGGATAAGCGTATCAACCGATTTCTTGAACAGATCTGCGTCAAATCTGCCACCTTCTCTTAAAAATTTCATCAAATTCAAGGATGCGAGATTACAGGCACTGTTGTCCAAATGCATATATTCACTGCACGGGTTAGAAGCGTTTATTCTTCCCGCATTAGGACAGGTGTGCCATTCGTTTATAGTGGTGTCGTATTGGATACCCGGATCCGCCGAATGCCAGGCCGCATCGGCCATCCACCGAAGCGCGTCTTTTGCTTTGACCGTTTCCATTGTCTCGCCGGTCGTGACGGACTTTAAGTCCCAATAACCGTCCGCTTCAACCGCTCTCATAAAAGCGTCCGACACCCTGACGGAGTTGTTGGCGTTCTGGTACGGCAGAAGTGTGTATGGGTCAAACAAGTCAGCCGCGATCGAGTCCTTAAATCCCTCCCGGGCAAGCGCTTTGGTCATATCCTCTATTATTTTTTTAGAGTAGATAAAGCTATGAATATCGGGGTGGTCGACATTTAAGACAACCATCT